>MDTE01037293.1_pt1 | contig 10535 bp, 6 predicted proteins | sample 811231 | NCBI WGS metagenome assembly MDTE01 (sample SAMN05326651, study PRJNA326480) | marine metagenome | isolation source: seawater | place: Indian Ocean: Red Sea | collected 2010 | reverse complement strand
TATCGAGGGTCCCGGAACCGGCCAGTTGCGAGATTCGCCCGGTCTTGTCGGCCAGTTTTCGGCTGAGCAGCTCGCCGTTGGCAATGTGCAGGACCTGGGCCAGGTTCGGTTCGGCGGTGCGTTCGCACTCGCAGGCAATGGCGCGTTGGGGCCGCCCGAGCGTGTCGAGGAAGTAGGAGTTGAAGTTCGGATCGGGGAGCTCGATGGCCCGGGTGCCCAGGGGCACGCCACCAAAAGGCTCGTGGGTCCCACAGGTGGAATCAATGGCGTCGAGCAGGACCTCGGCCGGTAGTCGCTTGATGTTGTAGTGCGGGTAGAAGCGACGATCCCCTGCATTTTCGGGGAGGACATTCGAACTGAGCTGGTAGACCCGGGACCTCATGATCGACCGCATCAGCTTGCGAAGGTCGAATTTGCTCTCGACCAGGTGATCACCCAGGGCATCGAGAAGTTCAGGGTTCGATGCGGGATTGGTCGCCCGCATGTCATCGACGGGCTCGACGAGTCCCGAACCCATGTAATACGACCAGATGCGATTGACGATATTGCGTGAAAACAGCTTGTTGTCGCTGGCGGTGAGCCAGTCGGCCAGCGGTCGTCGCAGGTCACGGACTCCCTTGACGTCAACCGGCTTGCCCAAGAGCGGGGTGGGAGCCATCGTCTTGCCCAGGCGGGGATGAGCAATCGACCCCGAATTCCTGAGGATGACTATCGGTTCACCGGCGAGTTGGTCGAACTTGCTGTTGTTCTTGATTCCGACCCGCGTGAAGAAGGCAGCCAGCCCGTAGTAGTCCGACTGGCTGTAGACCTCATACGGATGATGGTGACAACGGGCGCACTGAATTCGAACCCCGAGAAACACCTGGGCGGTGGTCTCGGCAAGATCAGTCGGCTTTCGGGAGATGCGAAAGAAATTGGCCGGACCGTTCTTCAGCGTCGACCCCCGCGCCGTGATGATCTCGCGGACAAACTGGTCAACGGGCATGTTCTCCCGCAACGACCGCCTGATCCAGTTGGACAGGCTCCACATTCCGCCCACGCCGGTCTGCTTGCGGTTGTTCCGCAACAGGTCGCCCCACTTCAACGCCCAGTAGGCACTCCACGATCCGACGTGCAGGTCACGTTTCGGGTCTCCGGTGAGGCCCAGGAGTTCGTCGACAAGCTGGTCCCGCTTGTCGGGCCGTGTCGACTTGAGAAACGTCTCGACTTTCTCGGTCGTCGGCAGGGTCCCGATGGAATCGAGATACGCACGGCGGATGAACTCGGAGTCGGTGCAGAGTGCCGAGGGCCGGGTACCCAGCCGTTTCCAGCGAGCCATGACATGCTGATCGATGAAGTTGTTCGGCTGAAATCCGGCCAGATCAACTTTGTCTCGGAATGGGGACATCACGTGTGAAACTTTCGCCTGTCCGCCGTAGCGAACCATCACGGCAGCCTGCCCTTTTCCGACGGCCGTGACGTAACCGCCCTCGGTGACCGTTGCGACCCCCTCGTTGAGGGCGTCGTACCGGGCGGTGCGGGTGACGTCCCGCGTGGTGTTGTCGCTGTATCGGGCAACAACCCGCAACTGCTGGCCCTGGTCAACGCGGTAGTTGCGTTCTTTGGGCTCAAGAGACAGGGCGACGACCACCGGATCGTCGGCGATCGGTGCGGGGACGCCGGCATTCAACCACGCGACAAGAACCTGGTGATCGTAGGAACCGTGCCGGAACCGCCTGCCGCCACCGTGCCCGATCTCCAGCATCGCCTTGTTGAGTATCAGGCTGTCCTCGGGCTTCAACAGCGAAACCCGTCTCCTCAACTCGTCACGAACAATCGGCGCGTAGTCCCGTTCGGGAGCAAACCCCAGAAGCGAGAGCTTGAAGCCACCCTTGCCGAACTGAGCGCCGTGACAGGTTCCCTGGTTGCATCCGGACCGGCTGAGAACCGGCATCACGTCGCGGGTGAAACTGACCTCAGCCTGTGGAAGAAAGTCGCTGACGGTCACGGGAATCTCAACCGACCGGGCTCCATGCCGCACACGGATTTTCCCGGTTCCCGTTGCCAGGGGAACAACGGCCCCCGTCTTCGACACCGATGCCACTCCCGGGTCACTGATGCTGTAGGTAACACCACGGGTGAGATCCATCGACCGACCACGGTCGTCGGTTCCGGTCACCTGCAATTGCAGCCGGGCGAGGTTCCCCACGAGCCTGGCATGCGGCGGCTGGACACTGAACGACCCGGGTGAATTCTCCGCATGGACTCCAACTTCTCCAACGGATACCATGGCTAGCAGGACGATGCAGCCTGGCAGAGACCAGGTCCGAAATGCAGCAGTCCAAGCCATGAGATGCCCCTTCGACCGAAAATCGACACGACCATGTCGTGAGACCCGATTTCTCCGGTAGCGGGGAAATGTGGAGCGGATTTCTGAGCAACACATAACACCCAAACCGGAAATTCGAGTGTATCGGCCGAAATAACGGTCTTCAACAACGAGTTGAGGGGCGTGTTGAATCCGGGCCATATTCACCAGTTGCGTCCAAACAAGAGGTGATCTGCCATGTTGAATCTCTTTGCTGAACGAACCAGCGACTGCGAATCGACCCGGCGGCACTTCATGTTGCAGGTCGGTTCCCTGGGTGGACTGGGGCTCTCGCTGGAAACGCTGTTGCGTGCCGAGGCACAAGGGGCCGCGAAGAACAAGTCGCAGGCCGCGGACATCAACTGCATCCTGATCTGGACGCGGGGCGGAACCAGTCACCACGAAAGTACCGACCCGAAGCCCGAAGCCAAGTCGGAGGTCCGGGGCGAGTTCGGCGTGATTGACACCGCGTTGCCGGGAATCCAGTTCACCGACAAGATGTCCCACTTCGCGAAACACCTCAAGCAGTTCTCGGTGATGCGGAACCTGAATCCGCAGAATGCCGGCCACGGCGTTGCCGACGCCATCATGATGTCGGGCAAGAAGCTCAACCCGTCGATCACCTATCCCTGCTTCGGTTCCGTCCTGGCCAGGGAGAAGGGACCCCGAACCAACCTGCCGCCGTTCATCCAGATCGGCACACAGGTCGACCGTGTCCACGGCGGGGGAACAGCCGGTTACCTGGGCATCCGTTACAACCCGTTCGAGTTGCCCGGTGATCCCAACAAGAAGGACTTCACCGTCCGCGACGTGACCCTGCCGGGCGGGGTGAGCCTGGCCCGCGTCAGCCGGCGACGGCAGGCACTGGCGGCTATCGATCGTCTGCAGCGAGGTGTCGAAAAGCAGCCGGCAGCGCTTTCGGCCATCGACGGTTACTACCAGAACGCCTTCAGCATGATCACCTCACCGGCAACCCAGAAGGCGTTCGACCTGGACAAGGAAAGTCCCGAGACGAGGGACAAGTTCGGGCGGACGAATCTTGGCCAGAGTTGTCTGCTGGCCCGCCGGCTGATCGAAGCCGGCTCGCGATTCGTGACCGTGTCGAGCCCGAGTTGGGACACTCACGTCAACAACTTCTCGAAACTCCGGCACCTGCTGCCACCGCTGGACCAGGCGTTCCCGGCGCTGATCCTGGACCTGAAGGAGCGTGGTTTGCTCGAGTCGACTCTGGTCGTCTGGATGACGGATTTCGGACGGACCCCGCTGATCAACTCGGCAGCGGGCCGCGACCACTGGCCCACGGCCGGGCCGATCTGTTTTGCCGGTGCGGGCACTCCTCCCGGCAGGGTGATCGGAAAAACCGATGCGACGGGCGCGCGGCCGGTCGGCAAAGAGTATTACTCCGAAGACATCGCCGCGACGATTTACGCGAAACTCGGGATCCCCCTGGACACCCTGCACGTCACCGGAGACGGACGACCGGTGCAGGTTTGCGACGGCAACGTCATCCCGGAGTTGATGAGCTAGCCGCCGGCAGTCCCGACCGACACCTTCGAGCAGCCTCTCTCCCGGAAGGGTCCGCCATGACACTTCGCCGCCTGTCACGTGCTGTTGCCGCCCTGTGCCTCCTGGTGATGCCGCTCCAGGCCGAATCCACCATCGGTTTCCGGCAGCTGTGTTCAACGACACCCGTGGCCGTCCAGCGGGGCAAGAAGACGACGATCAACGTTCGCTCCAACTACACGCTGGACGGATCGTACAAGGTGTTTTTTGACCGGCCCGGCATCAAGATGAAATGCCTGGAGACAAAGCCGAAACCGGCTCCTCACCAGGGACGCGGCACTCCCGGCACGCCGTTTCGCTTCGAAGCCGACGTTCCCGCCAACCAGCCGCTGGGCGTTTACGAGTTCCGCGTTGCGACCAAGACCGCCGTCTCCAGCGTCTCGCACCTGCTGGTGACCGATTACCCGGTGGTCAACGAATCGAAAGACGAAAACGGTTCGACCGCCACAGCCCAGAAAGTGTCGTTCCCGGTCGCCATCTGCGGCATGTGCGGAAACGCCGAAGACGTCGACTACTACCAGTTCACCGGAAAAGCGGGACAGGAAGTCACCGTCAACATCTACGCCCAGCGGGTCACCAAGGCTGTTCACAGCATGCAGTCCGGGGGCAGCGGTGCCAGCGTGATGTACCTGATGGACTCGATCCTGACACTCCGCAGGGCCAATGGGCAGGTCCTGGCCGAAAACGACAACTTCGTCGGCGGCGATTCTTTCCTGACGTTCAAGCTCCCCGAAGACGGCAACTATTTCCTGGAAGTCCGCGACACCCGTTTCATCGGCAACCCCAAGTACGTTTACTGCGTCGAGATTGCCGACCGGCCGTTTGCCCACGCGTTCTTTCCCATGGCCGTTCAACGGGGAAAGACAACCTCTGCGGCCATCGTCGGACACAACCTGGGGGGACTCGAAAAAACAACGTTGCGTGCCGGCGCCGACGAGCCCGTCGGGTGGAAACGGATCTCGGTCAAGACGCCCCGTGGCCAGACAAACCCCGTGCAGGTGATGGTGAGTGACCATCCCCAGCTGATCGCCAGCGGGAACCACTCGATGGCCAAAGCGATTCCGCTATCGCTGCCGATGGGAGCCAACGCACGGTTCTCCAAACCCGACGAAGTGCACTACTACTCCTTCGAGGCCAAGAAGGGCCAGTACTACCTGTTTGAAATCGAGTCCGACCGGCGTGATCTGCCGCTGGACAGCGTGATCGACATGTTCGATTCGTCCGGCAAGAAAGTGGCCGACGGCGACGACGGGTACTACACCAAGGACGCCAAGCTGCAATTCAAGGCGCCCGCGGACGGGAAGTTCTTTGTGTCGGTGCGAGATCTCCACAACCGGGGAGGAGAGCGGTTCATCTACAACCTGCGAGCCGAACCGGCAACTCCCGAATTCGAACTGCACGGCAAATACTACTACGCCCAACTCGCGCCAGGCACTCGCATGATCTGGTTCGTCAACCTGAGCCGGCAAAACGGGTTCACTGGCCCGGTCGAACTGAAAGTCGAGGGGCTCCCCGAGGGCGTCACTGCCACTCCGGTCACAATCCCATCCGGACTGACGCGTGCAGCCGTCATCCTGTCGGCCAAATCCGACGCCAAGATCGATGCCCGCCTGGTGCGTCTCTATGGAAAAGCGGCCTACACCGATGCCAACGGCAAGCTACAGGACCTGGTCCGGTACGCTCATGTCACCTGCGAGTTGCAGGTCTCGGGAGGATCCCAGGCACGACGGCCCATCAACACACAACTTGTCGGCGTCACCAACCCGCTCGACATCGTCGAATTCGAAGCCACGCCCAGCAAGATCACGCTTCGCCCGGGAGAGAAGGTTGAGATCAAGGTCCGCGTCAAACGGAACAAGGAGTTCACAGGGCCGATCCAATTGGCGATGCCCTTCCTCTACGGCAACTCGATCATTGCCGACCAATTGCCCCCCGGCGTGACCATGTCACCGGACAGCAAGGCGAGGCTGACGGGAAAAACTGTGGAAGGCACGATTGTTCTTGAAGCGGCCACTGGCGACAGTGCCCCGAAGCCCCTGAAACAGTTCCCGATCGCTGTCATGGGACGGATCTCGATGTCGTTTTCGATCAGCACGAACTACGCATCGAACCCGATCCACCTGACGATCCTGGGCGCCGACTCCAAGGCCGCTCGCTGAAAACACGATCCGGATCGATCGGTATTTGACGGTGTGAGCCAGCGGTGCCCGGTGGGTCGGAACAGCCCGGTCATCACGGAAATCGTCGACGACCCATGACTCGTGAGAGCTGGCAAACTCATGAAACGCCGTTCACCTCCTCACCGGGGACCCTGCAGGACTGCAACTGTCCAATTTCTGCGTTCACGAGGATCGGCAGACAGGGAACCTGATCGTCCGCGTCACACGCTGGGACGGAAAGCCCAGCGGCAAAGGCCCCGTCAGCAGCAGCGTGCACGCATTTGCGGTAGAACTCCAGCAACCTGGCCCTCCGAAGGACCGTCGATGAACCTTGCCAAATCGTGCTGTGTCGTCGCGCTGCTTGTCATCACACCAGCCGTGTTGTCCGGATGTGGTGAAGTTGACGTGAAGATCGAAATCAACCCCACGGACGCCGCGGGCAACCAGAGGAAAAGTTCCGTGGATATCGATTTCGCAATCGAGGATGGCTCCGGGACACCCTAAGGCGGCGACCCGGCATTGCTCCTGTCCAGGCTGCGATTGATTCACAGCCGATGACGAAAGACTCGCGATGGGACTGCAAACCGCGATCGTGTTTGTCGGTGTGGCTGCCGCTCTCGGCGTGACCGCGTGGGGAGCGTTCCGATCACGCCGATCCATCCTGGTCGGTGTGTTGGCATTGCCTGTCGCCACGCTGTGTGCCGGGTGCGGCTGGTACGCCTATGCCGAGAGCCGGTCGCTGCCCTGGACAACCGGGTACGGCGTTGTGGCCCTGCTGTCACTGGTCGTTGCCATCCGACATCTCCGCCCCGAACGAGACCGGGAGGGTCGAGATTCGAACCGGTCCGGGTGACCCGACCGGACGAAATCGCGACGCACGGCATCGTTGGGGAACTTTGCCTGCCGGACCCGATGTTTCACACGCAGCCTCCCCAGCGGTCGGCTACAGTATCATTGCCAATGGTGGCCGCACGGCCACGGCGTTCCGGCAGAAGCCTCCCGAACAGGACATGCACCATGGGTTCCCGCAAGGTCATCATCACCTGTGCCGTTACCGGTTCGATCCACACTCCCAGCATGTCACCGCACCTGCCGGTGACACCCGAGCAGATTGCCGACAACGCGGTGGCTGCAGCCAACGCTGGTGCCAGCATTCTTCACCTGCACGCCCGCGACCCCAACGACGGTCGGCCCACGCCAGATCCCGACGTGTTTCGCCAGTTTCTGCCGAGGATCAAGGCCGAGACCGACGCGATCATCAACGTGACAACCGGCGGCGGACACAACATGACGATCGATGAGCGCCTGGAGGGCCCGATCTCGCTGCAACCGGAAATGAGTTCTCTGAACATGGGGTCGATGAACTTCGGCCTGTTCCCGGCGCTTGACCGATTCCCGGAATGGCAGCACGACTGGGAACCGGCCTACCTGGAAGCCACCCGCGGAGGAATCTTCCGCAACACGTTCAGTGACATCGAGGCGATCCTGGAACGCCTTGGCAAAGGGTGTGGCACTCGTTTCGAGTACGAGTGCTACGACGTCGGACACCTCTACAACCTGGCACACGTTGTCGATCGTGGCTTGGCCGAACCCCCATTTTTTGTGCAGACCATCTTCGGAGTACTCGGCGGAATCGGCACCGATCTCGACAACCTGGACCACATGCGTCGTATCGCCGACAAACTCTTCGGTTCCGATTACCACTGGTCGATCCTCGCAGCAGGTCGGCACCAGACGAATTTCGTGACCACCGGTGCCATCCGCGGCGGCAATGTCCGTGTCGGACTGGAAGACAACCTCTACCTCTCTCGCGGAGTCCTGGCCGAAAACAATGCCCAGCAGGTCACCAAGATCCGCAACATCCTGGAAGAACTGTCGCTGGAAATCGCCACGCCGACCGAAACACGAGACATGCTCGCCCTGAAAGGACCCGACCAGGTCCAGTTCTGAGTCTTGCCTCGCCGATTTCCGCCGGAACGGTCGCACGGTCAATTCGGTCGTTCACGCTGCCGCAATGTCATCGACGACCAGCACGGTGCCTCCGGCACCGGCCCTTTGGGTCAGCTCCTGGGATCCGTGCCTGGTCACGCGGACTGTGAGTGGTTCGCAGCCGCCGCTCGCTCGTCCCGGTCGTTCGAGTTCGCCTCGCTTATGGCAATACCATCACGTTCAGGCGGGACACCGCTTTCGGGGAACGAAAGACCCGTTGCGTCGCTGACCGGTAATCGTCCTCATCGGCCCGGAAGATGTCACAGAACTTCTGGGGATTCCGATCCACCAGCGGGAACCACGAGCTCTGAACCTGGACCATGATCCGGTGACCCGAGCGGAAACAGTGGTAGGTGTCGGGCATGGTGAACCGAACCCGCGACGGCGTGTTCGGTTCGAAGGGCTCTGGTTTCTCGAAGCTGTTGCGGAACTTGCCCCGGATCACGTCGCCGCGGACCAGTTGCTGGTAACCACCCATGCGGACTTCCCGGGGATTCTTGGCGGCGTCGGGGTAGTCGTCAGGGTAGACGTCGATCAGCTTGACGACCCAGTCGCTGTCGGTCCCGGAGGTCGAAACCAACAGGTCAACCTCGATCGGTCCGACCAGTGTCACGTCCTCTTCCAGTTCTCCGGTCTGGTAGACCAGTACGTCGGGCCGCCGTGAGGCGAACCGCTGATCGGCAATCATGTATTCGGCCTTCATGCCGGCAAGAATGCCGTTCATGTACGGAACGGGCTTGTCCGGATTGCTGAGGTACTCGTCGTAGCCAGGCCGGCCGGCCCTTCCCCTGGGCGGTTCAAATGCCAGTTGCTCGCCGGCATGAAAATAGAGCGACTTCGAGCGGGCGCGGGCGGGCGGCCACTTGTCGTACTTCCGCCACTGGTTGGTTCCCATCTCGAACACCCAGGCCTCGGGATGCTCGGTGTCGCCCTTGCCCTTGAGGTGCCTCTGGAAGAATGGGAACTCGATCTTCTCGCGATAGAACACCGAGGTCTTCGCGTTGAACGGGATGTCGCCAAAGAACGACCCGTCGCCCCGGGCCCAGCCACCGTGTCGCCACGGCCCCATCACCAGCGTGTTGACGGTCTTGGAATTCCGGGCCTCGATGGACTTGTACGTCTCCAGAGCCCCGAACAGGTTCTCCGCGTCGAACCACCCGCCCACGGTCATCACCGCGGCATTGACGTTGTTGAGATGAGGACGGATGTTGCGCGACTTCCAGAATTCGTCGTAGGTCCCGTGACGGACGGTCTCGAGCCAGAACGGCACATCCCCCTTGAGATACTTCTTGTCGATCTCCGAGAGTGTCTTGATGCGGCGATAAAACTCGTAGCCGTCAGGGGTGCCGTAATCGAACGTCGCCCGTGGAAATTTCTTGGTCGGTGCGGGACGCTTGCGACCGTTGCGAGACATCCAGTTGAACATGTGGGCCAGGAAGAAGGCCCCGTTGTGGTGCCAGTCGTCCCCAATGAACCAGTCATTGACCGGTGCCTGGGGCGAAGCGGCCTTGATGGCCGGATGAGAGTCGATGATCCCGGCGGCCGTGTAGAACCCCGGGTAGGAGATACCGGCGATTCCCACGCGGCCGTTGTGGCCACGGACCCGCTTGATCAGCCACTCGACCGTGTCCCAGGTGTCGGTGCTCTCATCGATCTGTGTCTTCTTTGTCTTCTTCGAGAGGTGCGGCCGCATGTGGACAAATTCCCCCTCCGACATCCAGCGGCCCCGCACGTCCTGATAGACGAAGATGTATCCCTCCCTGGCAAACAGCGGAGACGGTCCGAGGTTCTCGGGGTACTGGTCGGCCCCGTAGGGCCGGGCGCTGTAAGGAGTTCGCTTCAGCAGGATCGGGTAGGTCTGCGAATCGTCCTTGGGAACGTAGACCGAGGTGAACAGACGCTTTCCATCACGCATCGGGATGCGGTATTCGTACTTCGTGTAGTTCGCCTTCACGTGTTCCAGGCCCTGGGCGGCAACGGCGGCCGGCAGCAGCGCTACCACCACGATGGTGCAAACGACGTGAGTCAGGTTCCTGCTGGAAATCATGCGAACGTTCCCGATTCTCTGGCGACTGACATCATCGAACTCGAACCATAGGTTAGTCGAGAAGAAGTGACGGTGGCCACCTGCACGGCCAGGTGGTCCCGGTGCCCACGGCTCATCGGGTTCCCGCAAGCGGGCTGTTCCCGGACCGGTGACCACGATCACACCCTAGGACTTCGGATCAAACACGTTGCGTCGATCCGAATCGAATGAGGCATCCCGGACGCTCCTGTCGGAATTGACCGGCCTGGTATTCAGACGCCACTTGACCAGCCCGACGTCTCGGGGAGCCTGCGGGCTGTCCTTGCCGGCCTGGATGCGGTATCCGGTCCCGAACGCCGTGAGAATCGACCCGTCGGGCATCAGCGTTGATGACGTGGACTGGCTGCTGGGCCACCAGTAGGTCTCCCCCTTGCGCTTGCCCGACCAGACG
>MDTE01193285.1_pt1 | contig 10536 bp, 9 predicted proteins | sample 811231 | NCBI WGS metagenome assembly MDTE01 (sample SAMN05326651, study PRJNA326480) | marine metagenome | isolation source: seawater | place: Indian Ocean: Red Sea | collected 2010 | reverse complement strand
TTTTAGAATATGCAAAAGTTTTTAATAATTACTATGGAACAACAAGAACTCCTGTTATTGAAAAACTTAATAAAGGTAAAAATGTATTATTTGATATTGACTGGCAAGGTGCAGACCAAATTAAAAATAAAAATTTAGATTATAAATTAATTACTTTTTTTATTTTACCACCAAGTAAAGATGTCTTATTCAAAAGACTATCTAGTAGAGACATGAAAGATAAATTAATAGTTGATGAAAGAATGAAACAATTTGAGAGAGATGTACTTCATTGGATAAATTATGATTACGTAGTAATTAATGATGATTTAGATGAATGTTATGATAAAATTTATAATTTGATAAAAGCAGAATTGACTAATGGATCAAAAGATTACGATCAAGAGTATATCAGAGCTCATGTTGATAAATTAACTTCTTAATTTTTCAAAGCACTCCGTAAGTTTAAAATATGTCTCAAAATCTATATTTTGAGGTCTAAGATTTAGTTTAATGCCTAGTTCTTTAGCAATATCTGTATTTCCGTTAAAAATTTGGTTGTAAGGTTTTTTAATCATCTTTCTTCTATGCATAAAAAAAATTCTTGTAATTTTTTCTAAATTTTTAGGGTCATTTAATTTAAAATAATCTTTTTTTGGTTTAAACAGAAGAACTGAGCTATTTATCTCCGGTCTCGGGGAAAAACTAGAAGGTTTAATATCAAACATTTTTTTTATATTTAACTTCCAATTTGATAAAATCGATAATCTACCATAGTTTTTAGAATTAGATTTTGAGATTATTCTGTCAGCTACTTCTTTTTGAAACATAAGTATTAGATAGTCAAACCAAAAGGCCTCGTCTTTAATATTTAAAATCCACTTACATATAATTTCAGTTGATATATTGTAAGGTAAATTTCCAAAAACAATTAATTTATTATTATCTATTAAATTTTCATCTAACTTAAGTATGTCTTCATTAATAATTTTTATTTCTGAACTTAAATTTTTATGAAGAATTTTTACTAGTCGAGTATCTTTTTCTACAACTATTAGTTTTTTTGGAGATTTTTTTAAAATCTCAATTGTTAAATTGCCCGTTCCAGGCCCAATTTCTAAAATATTCTTATCTTTAATATTTATGATATTAACAATTTTATTAATTACATTTTTATCAATCAAAAAATTTTGACCTAGGCTTTTTTTTGCTAAAATCACTTTTTATCTAAAAAATTTAATGCCTCAATTAAGCTCTGAGGATTAGATTGGTTTAAACCATACATTTGTTTGTTGGGGCCATGATCTGGAGTTACCCTTAAAAAAGGTAATCCCATAGTTAAATTTATAGCATTGTACTCATATAAAGTTTTAAGTGGTGTTAAGACTTGATCATGATACATACCCAAAATGACATTAAATTCATCTCTGTTTTTTTTTAAAAAAATTGTATCTGCTGGAAAAGGCCCCTTAACATGTATCTTTTTTTTTTGAGATAATTTTATTGCGACAGAAACAATTTTCTCATCTTCATTAAATTTAGATATACTTTCACAATGCGGATTTAATCCTGTTACTGCTATTTTAGGTTTAAACTTTAAGTGTTTTTTATAAAATTGATCTATTAATTGTAATTTATTTATTATTAAATTTTTTGTTATTTTACTCGATACTAGTTTCAATGGTAAATGAGTGGTTAGAGGACAAACAGATAAATTTTTATTGTAAATAAGCATCCCAATATTTTTTTCTTTAAATCGTGATGAAATAAATTCTGTTATCCCTAAAAACTTATTTTTTAAAAAAGTTTTTTTATTAATTGGTCCATTAATAAATTTGTAAGTATATTTTTTTTTGATTAAATCTATAGCCACATTAAAACATTTCTTTATATAATATGAATTATTTTTTTTATCAGACTTTGTGAAATCAACATTTATAAGATTAATACAATTATTATCAATCTCAGCTTTTTTTATACTTGATATTTCAAAAATCTTGACTTTTTTATTAAATTTAAATTTTTTCATCTGACTCAATAAGTATTTGTGATTACAAATTAAAATTATCGGACTTCTATATTTTTTTCTTTTAATTGATTTGAAGAAAATTTCAAAAAAAATACTTCGTGTTTCACCTGACACTATTAAAATAGGTTTATTTTTCACTTATAGAGTAATTAATTTTTGATTTATTGAAAAAAATTCTCGAAAATTTGTTTAATTGATTATTAGTTTCAACTTTTATTAATTTTTGCATTTCCAACTCTTTATCTATCTCTATCATATTTGTTCTAATATCATTAATTTTCAGAATAAGAAAACTATTACCTAAATCTATTAAATCTGTTATTTCTCCAATTTTCAAATTTGATAATTTTTTTAGAATTTTTTTTGATAAACTATTTTTATTAATCCATTCTAATTCTCCACCAAATTTAGAGCTATCAGAAATGCTATATATATTTGCAGTATTTTTGAAGCCAATATCATCAATACTTAATAAAATTTGATTTAATTGGTTCTCTAATTTTTCGTCCTTTTTTTTTGTGAAAACAATTTCTGATAATAAATATTCAACTTGATTTTCTTTTTTCATTTTTTCGATTTTGTCTAAAAGTAATTCTTTATCGATTTTAACCAATTTATTATATTTATTATAAATTAATTCATTCCAAAACAATTCTATATTCAATTTGTTTCTAACTTCGTTAATATTATATGAATTTTTCAGATTGAGATTTTTTTCAAAATCTATTTCATTATTATAATTTAATTTTGTATATAAATTCTTAAAATAATCCTCTAAAAATTCATTTTCAACACTCTCTATTTTAACAAACCTAGAAATTTCTTTTTTTTTTATTATTTCATTAATCAAAGAATTTTTTGATATTTCGGATATTTTATTTTCGTTAATTTGATTTAAACTAGGATTTAAAACTTTTAAATATTCGGCCTCTTTTTTAATATCTATATTTGTAATAATTTCATCATTTATAAACACTTTAATTTCAACTTTTGAAAAAGAACTTTCAATTAAAGTATGTTTAAAAAAAAAAATTAAAAATATCAAAGTATAATATTTTTTTTTCATTATTTTATAAATGGACTATTAGTTTCACCAACAGGTATTATGCTTAGTTTAAATAAAATACTTTCCTCAGAATTTGAGTCTGTGTCATTGTAATAATCTTTGTTGTACTCTATAGATGCAGCCAGGCAATCATTTTTGTATTGATAAATAAATTTATAGAATTCTGTCAAATCTGTTTTTTTATCTTCTCTTGTCGAAAATATCAGACTATTAAAATTATTTAAATTAAAACTCGTAGTATTTTGTAGATATGAATTATTTGCATTTGTATTATTTTCATTTAAATATTCAAATGATGATTTCAAGTTCATAAAATTAAAATCAGTTTGAAAGCTTTCTCTACTTATTTCAGAAAAGTTATTTCTTAAAGCATTACTATATTTTATGCTTAAAAAATCATTAGGTGTATAAATAGACTCCGTAAAAAAATTTGAGGTTTTTTCACCAATTTGATACGAATTTGTTAAATCTTCATTTTCACTAAGTCTTAAGTTATTTGCTGCTTTAAAACTTAAGATTTCTTTCTCAGATCCTTTATTCAGAAACAGATAATCAAAACCATACGCTAGAGATACTCCTCCTTCAACAGTATCATTTTTACTTATTCTATCTAATGAAAAAATATTGTTTATGTTAATCACAACCTCGTCATCTTCGTAGTTCTTTGTATGATTAGGTGCCAATTTAATAGATAATTTGGGTTTAAGTACGTTATCGTAATTTGTGTTTTCTTTTTTCATTGGCATTGAGGAATTAAACTGCAATAAGCCAGATAAATAAAAATTTTCATCATCTTTGAAATTTTTTGACTTTTTACCATCTGTATTTGCATTTTTAATAATAAATTCATAATTATTATAAAATCCTGACTTAGTTATTTTAGGATTAGATGTAAAAAGTAAATCATTTATATTAGACTTTTCAAAAATATTAGTGTCATAATTTCTAATTAAATTTTCAGAATTGAACAAGAAATCTCCATTTAAACTACTTTTATTTTCAACTTTTTTAACAAAATCTATTTTTGGTAAAATATATTCATACTTATCTGAGCTGTCTTTATTTTGATCCTCATAAACAGTAGCATTAATATTATATGAGACATTGTTAGAGTATAAATTTAGATTTAATGAATTTTCCAAAATATTTATATCGTTTGCTATATCAGATTTAACTTTTTTATTTTGTATATAATTATTTGATGAAGTTTGTTGTAATTTGATATCAAGTTTATTAGTCTCAAAAGTCTCACTTTCAAAAACTTTATCAAATTTATAAAACAAATGATTTTCTAAATCTCCGTTTTTCTCTCTAAATATACTAAAATCAGTAACGTGATTACTTTTTGAATTTGCTTGTCTATACTCAGTTTGGAGTAGAAAATTATTATTTGAATACAATCTTGGCGAGAATGTAAAATCTTTGTTTTCAGCAACCACATAATAGTACGGAATGTTAAGGTAATTAGATGAATTTAGAGAATTATTGAATGACGGTATGAGAAAACCTGACTGTCTATCCACAGTTGGATCTGGATGGTAAAATTTTGGAAAATACATAACTGGAAAATCATAAACTCTTAAAACAGCATTTTTGTAATTAATGATTTTCTTTTTTTTGTCATGTTGAATTTTTTCAGAAGAGAGCTGCCAAGGCGGACAACCATCTCTTTTTTTGCAAGTTGTAAACACACCTTTATTTAATTCTAAAAATTTTTCATCATTAATAATACTCTTTCCTTTTAATCTTGGTTGATTGCCGTTTTCAAAATTTTCATTATTTAAATTTATACTTACATCTTTACCAAAAATTCTATTTGTTTTAGTATTAATATAAGCTAGTGATGTTTGCATATTATTATTTTGATTATCTTTAAAAGATAAATTTTCAACTTTTAATAAATCTTTATCTACTTCATAAAAAAATTGATCTACCAAATATTCATTTTTATTTTTATCTTTAATTTTAGTTTTAAATTTAGACTCTATGAGATTTTTTTTCTGATTATAAAATATTGAATTTGAAATAATTGTCAGATTATTTTTATTATCAAAAATGTTTACATCCCCGTTTATTTGAATGGTTTGATTATTTTGATTTACTAATGCATCTTTAAAAAATAATTCTAAATTTTGAGATTTTATTTTAATAGATCCATCACCATTAATATTTAGTGTATTTTGATCTCTATCAAAAATAAATCTATCTCCTACAATTTCTAAATTACCATCACTTGATGTAGCTTTACCATTCGTCGCGTTTATGAATTTTCCATCACTTGTTATTTCTATTTTTTGAGTTTCAAATTTAAAATCTTTTGCAAAGCCGAAACTTTTTAAAAAAAAGAAAACTATAGATAATGTGATTAATTTATTTTTCATTGATATCAATAAGACCTATAATTGAAAAAACAGAAAGAATCAAAATTGGAAAAAAAATTGAGGCAATAATAGGGATTCTTCCATTCCCTGCAAGAGATCCAAACATAAAATTGATATAGTAAATTATAACAGATAAAAATATTCCCAATGCAATGTGAAAAATAAGAGGTTTATTACTAGAAATATTAAACATTATTATTGCAGATAAAATAGTTAGAATTCCATAAAAAATGGGCATTGTGAATAATTTCAATAAATGAATTATAATTTCATCTGGTGAATATCCAATTTTTTTGTAGTCATCAATTAAATTAAATAGTTTTGATATATCAAGTGTTGAAATATTTGAAAAAAGATTATTAATTCTTTTTTCATTAAAATTTGTTTTAAAATAAATCAAATTTTTTAATTTTTCAGAATTATTTTCAACTGTGATTATAGGATTGTAGATTATCCAATTGTTATTACTAATATCTATTTTATTTGCCTGTATTGTTCTTAACAGCTGAAAATCCTCATTAAATTCATTTATCATAGTTTCAAATAGAATATTGTCTTTTATTAACTTTGATTTTGTTAATAAAGTCTTCCCATCGACTTCATCTTTTATCCATAAGCCGCTTTGAGTTACCATTGCTAAATATTTATTATCGTCTGAAAATTTATTTTTTATAATTGAATATTGAAAATTTAATTTAGATGCAAAATTATAATAAATTAACACATTAAAAACTCCAATTACTAAGGATAATAAAAAAAGAGTTTTAATTATTTTAAGATTATTGAGGCCATTAATTTTTAATAAACTTAATTCTCTTTTTTTAAAAAGTTCATAAAATAAAAATTGTGTTGTTAATATAAAAATGAACGGAAATATCTCAAATAATGTAATTGGAGAATTTAATATTGTTAAAAAATATGGGTACCAAAAGGGAACATTAATATCTTTTAAAAATGTAATTTCTTCTAAAATATTCAAGATAAGTGTTAATGCAAAAAATATCAAAGAAAAATAAATAAATTTTAATAAGAAATTATTAATTAAATATTTTTGATATGTTTTAAACATTTTTGGCGACTTTTAAAAAAATAATGTATGTAATGATAATTAATAAAATTGGTGTCAAAAAATATAATAATAAAGAAAGTTGTGATGAAACAGAATATCTGAGAGATGCTTCTGAAAATATCATGACTCCTACAACAAAAATAAAAATAAAGTTTCTTGTTTTGATATAGTTTACCTTATTTTTTGAACTTATAATTAAGAAACAAGTTATTAATGCGATTAATGGTAAATAAATTGGCTTGAACAACCTTTTTAATAATTCTTGTTTAATTTCTTTAAAAACATTTTTTTCACATCTAAATATTTTTCTTGTATCAAAATTTTCTTGGTAATATAAACATTGAATGAGGTCTATCGTATTAATTTCTTGAATTTTGTGTTGAGTGATTGTATTTGAACTGTAGTCTTTTAAATTAAAATTAATTTGATCAAATTCAAAAATATTTATTTTTGAGTCTTTTGTATCTATTACTTTTCCGTCATATAATTTAAACGCTTTTTGTTTTTTATTATCAACCAACATGCCATTTTTTGCGTAAATTATTCTTGGATTTAATGTTGATGAGTCATCTAAATAAATCTCTGAGTATGATCCATCATCATTTTTTTTCTTAATAAAAATTGTTAGTCCCTTTATTACATTAATAAATTTACCTTCTTTAATAAGTGAACTAAAAAATCCAATATCAGAATTTTTTAGAAGATCTCTAGCTTTAAATTGTGACATTGGTGAAAAAAAGGATCCATTTAAAATTTGTAAAGACATTAAAAAAATTGATAAAAATATTATTTTATTGGCAAATTGGACTTTATTGACTCCATTAATCCACAAGATACTTAATTCATTTTTATTCTCGTAAGTAACAAGTATGTAAAATAGAGAAATAAAAAATACAAAAGGAAGCAATCTATGAATTATCTTAGGGAAATTCAGAACACTATATTGTAAATATATTTTAATTCCATGCCCATCTTCAGAGACTAAGTCAAAATAGTTGATAGCTTGAAGGGTCCACACTATTGAACCAAGCAAAATTACAGAGAAAGAAAAAAAAATTAACAAATCTTTCGAAATTTTTCTATAAATTAATTTTTTCATTGAAATTCCAATCTATATAATTATATACCATTCATCTCTTATAGATTGTATTTAAAATTTATGACTGTTCAAATTAACTATAAAAACACTGGTTTAAAAAAAACAGTAAGCAATTTAGTATTATTTGTGGGAGAAAAATTTAATATTGATAACTTGAAGGGATATATCTCAAAGGATGAGTATGCCTATATATCCGATCTGTTGAATACAAGCAATTTTAAAAAAAAATTACTTTCATTTAAAATTAATTCAAAAAAAACAATATTTTTAGTTTCCATAAATAAAAACTTAAAAGTTTCAGATATAGAAAACTTGGGGGCTCAATTTTATAAGGAACTTAATTCTGAAAAAAAAACTGAATATACGATTTTCGCAGACTCTATTTCGAGTAAAGTTGAAAATTTTCTAGGATATTTTCTTCATGGACTAAAATTAAAATCTTACAAATTCAATATTTATAAAACCAAAAAAGACAAAAAACTTATTATTTTTAATGTTATCGGAAACAAAAAAATATCTTTAAAAAATCAGATAAGATTTAATTCATTAGAAGAAGGAACATTTTTAACCAGAGATCTCGTATCCGAACCAGGAAACATTTTGCATCCTGATGAATATGCAAAAAGAATTTATTATTTAAGAAAGTTTGGATTAAAAATTAATTTATTTGATAATAAAAAATTGAAAAAATTAGGCATGAATGCTTTATTAGGTGTAGGTCAAGGAAGTATAAGAGGATCATATCTTATTACGATTGAATGGAATGGAGGCAAAAAAAATTCAAAACCATTAGCGTTCGTAGGTAAAGGAGTTTGTTTTGATACCGGCGGGATTTCATTAAAACCTGCAAAGTTTATGGAAGATATGACTTACGATATGGCAGGTTCAGCAACGGTTGTTGGTTTAATGAAAAATTTGGCATTAAGAAAAGCTAAAATAAATGCAGTTGGTGTTGTAGGTTTAGTAGAAAACATGCCAGGTGGAAACGCTCAAAGACCTGGCGATATAGTTAGATCTTATAGTGGAAAGACAATTGAAATTTTAAATACAGATGCAGAGGGAAGACTGGTTTTGGCAGATGCATTAACTTATACAGAAAAAAAATATAAACCAAGATTTATTGTGGATTTAGCAACTTTAACAGGAGCAATTATTGTTTCTTTAGGATCTGAGTATGCAGGTCTGTTTAGTAATGATGATAAATTATCAAATGAATTATTTAAGGCCGGAGAAAAAACAGGTGAAAAAGTTTGGAGAATGCCTTTGAATGACAATTATGATAAATTAATTAATTCAAAAAAAGCTGATATGCAGAATATTAATTATGTGGGTGGGGCGGGCTCTACAACTGCTGCACAGTTTTTGCAAAGATTTATTTTGAATAAAACACCTTGGGCGCATCTCGATATTGCTGGAATGGCATTCTCAAAATATGGAGGTGCATTAAACCCAGGTGGTGCTACAGGATATGGTGTTAAATTATTAAATCAATTAATAGAGGATAATTATGAGTAATGTAGAGCAAACACTTTCAATTATTAAACCTGATGCTGTTGAGCGAAACTTAGAAAATGAAATTAAAGAAATGTTTAAAAATAAAGGGTTTAAAATTCTTAAAGAAAAAAAAATTCAAATAGAAAAAGCTGAGGCAGAAAAATTTTACAAAGTTCATGAAACAAAACCTTTTTATAATGACTTATGTGGATATTTGTCCTCAGGACCAATTGTAGTTATGATTTTAGAGAAAGAAAATGCAGTTTTAGCAAATAGAGAATTAATGGGAGCCACAAATCCAAAAGATGCTTATGAGGGGACTATTAGAAAAAAATATGGATTATCTATTGATAAAAATTCAGTTCATGGCTCAGATAGTACTGAAAATGCAAAAATTGAGATAGAATTTTTTTTTAAAGATTAGATAAGACTTTTTTTAGTGCTTTTGGATATAAAATATGTTCCTCTTTTAAAATCCTTTTAGCAAGAGTTTGGCTAGTATCATTTTTCAAAATTCTAATTTTTTTTTGAAGAATAATCTTACCTGAATCCAGTTTTGAATTTACATAATGAACAGTGCAGCCTGAAAATTTTTCTTTGTTATCCAATGCTCTTTGATGAGTTCTTAAACCTTTATATTTTGGTAATAATGAGGGATGAATATTAATTATTTTTCCATTGAATTTTTTTATGAAGTTTTTAGATAAAATTCTCATAAATCCAGCTAAACAGATTATATCAATATGTTTTTCTTGTAATTCTTTGAGAATAATTTTCTCTGCTCTTTTACGATTTAAATAATTAATAATTTTTCTTTTCAATTTAAATTTTTTTGCGTAGATAAGACCTTTCGCTTTAGAGTTATCTGAAATTAATAAACAGATTTTGTATATAGATCCTTTTTTTAAAGAATGTTCTAATAACTTTTTAAAATTACTTCCAGTACCAGATATAAAAATTGCAATATTTTTTTTAATTCCAATTAATTTTTTCATTAAGCTTGATTTTTTTTTTGCCATTTATAACTTTTCCAATTACATAAGGCTTAAATTGTTTTGAAAATATCTTTTGAATTTTTTTTAAATTTTTTGGACTTATTATTAAACAAAAACCAACACCACAATTAAAAGTTTTTAACATTTCTTTATCTGAAATATTATTTTTTTTTAACCAATTGAATATTTTCAAAATTTTAATTTTTCCCAAGTCAATTTCAGCGCAAAGTTTATTGGGAATAATTCTTTTTATATTATCTGCTAAACCTCCACCAGTAATATTTGCGCAACCATTTAATAATTCTTTTTGAATTGCTCTTAAAATTTCTTTTACATAAATTTTAGTTGGTTTAATTAGCTCTTTTTTTAAAAAATTATTTTTTTTTATATTTATTTTTTTTTTATTTAATAAATATCTTATTAA
>MDTE01140513.1_pt1 | contig 10536 bp, 11 predicted proteins | sample 811231 | NCBI WGS metagenome assembly MDTE01 (sample SAMN05326651, study PRJNA326480) | marine metagenome | isolation source: seawater | place: Indian Ocean: Red Sea | collected 2010 | reverse complement strand
TCCCTTTTTGTCCATTTTTGTAAACTGAGGACTGGTGTTTGATGGGGATACCATAACTACTCCAGCTCCAATTGCTGTGTCAAGAATTGCAAGTGAGGTACCGCTACATGCAGCTCCCATAACACCTTGCGCTCCTTGAGCAATAACATCTTGAAGACTAGTTAAAGCTACCGCTCCGTCACAACCACTGTCACCTTCTAGTAAGACAACAGGTTGCCCATTTACACCGCCAGCTGCATTTACATGCTCAATAGCAAGTGCCGCACCTAGTGCAATACCAGGGCCTAGAAATGCAAGATCACCAGATAAAGGCATAAGTGATGCCAATATCAAAGGATCAGCAGTTTCTACTGGCGCAGCTGTTGTAGCAGGAGCAGCTGTTGTAGCAGGAGCTTCAGTTGTTTCTGGAGCTTCTTCGACCACCTCATCTGCTGTAGTTCCACCACCACAGGCTGCTGCGAAAATCGCTAATATTGCAAATAATGCAATCGCTTTGCGATTCTTCATATAATTTCCTTTCAGTCACTGAAATTAAAAATTTCCTACATAATTTGTAGGAAGTATTACAACAATAGCGTGATTTCACTAGTCTTCAATAGCGAATAAAAAAAATTATATTTATGACTGAAATATTAGAAAATACGTTAGTTTTCCTGAATAATCAGGATTATTTAGAGATATTTATATATATTTTTATTTTTTATATGTTGATTATTGGGTGGAAAAAGGGCTCTTTATTAGTTATTTTTTATACTTTTTCATTTTTAATTGCAGTGTTTTTAAGTTTCAAATATTCCTTCTCAATTGGAATTTATATAAGTAGTTGGTTAAGTTCAAATAGACAAATTTCACAAATATTTGGTGGGGTAATAATATTTATAGCAGTTCTTGTTGCAAGTTCATTGTTTCATAGTTTTATAATTAGAAAAAAAGTTGAAAATGACTTTGGAAATAAAATACTAGGAAGCGTTTTTTCTTTATTTTTTAGCAATCTAATACTTACATTACTAGTCTCTCTTCTGTCTTTGTTTACGTTACCCAGCTTTATAGAGGAGAAAATTGAAAATTCTACGGTTACGTTGTTTTATCTTGATCCTGACGGCATTCCACAGCAAAGTTTAGAAATTATAACTGGTACAGATATCCTTAAAGTTACTAACAGAATAAAAAATTTAACTGGAAGCTCATCAATTGTTGTTGATGATTATGGATGTTTAGAAATCCCTAAAGAACCATTATCTAAGTTAAGAACCAAAGAAGAAGAAGCTTTAAAAATGTTAGAGCTTATTAACCTAGAGCGAATCAATGAGAACAGAGACCCCCTTCAATTCAATCAGGCGTTTTCTGACGTTGCACAAAATTATGCATATAAAATGTATACAGAGGGCTTTTGGTGTCACCAAGACCCTAATAATGGATACTATGCAACAGATAGGCTAAGGGAAGTTGGATTTAGAGGTAAAAATATTGCAGATGTTAGTGAAAATTTAGCTATTTCATCAACTATTTATTCTGCTCATGAAAGTTTGATGAACTCAGAATCTCACAGGAAAACAATTTTAGAAATTTCATTTAATAGAGTCGGAATTGGTATTATTTCAGGGCCTACAGGCCTAATTGTTGTTCAAATATTTAGTAAATGAATTTATTAATAAAGAATTTAGTCAAAGAACTAATTATCGGCACAAAGAAGATTATTAATATTAAAGAATTTTATTTTGATAAAGAAACTGAAGAAAAATTAATGAATATTTTGCTTTATGAGTTAAACAAACCAAGCATAGAGCAATCTAAAACTCCTACACAGATTGTTAATGAATTTTTATATGATGAATTTAGAGAAAGCTTTGCTCTAACACCTTATGACTTTGGTGAAAAAGCTCATAAACTGATAATTGAATGGGGGATTCAAAAAACAAAGGACATTCATGACGAATAAATCAATAAATAAAGATATTTGGATAAATTCCTACCCAATTCTTATTTGGCTTATGACAGAACCTTTAGCTGGATTAGTAGATTCAAGAATTGCAGGGATTATAGGAATTGATACCCTTTCCTCTGTAGGAATTGGCTCAACTATTTATTTTGTATTTACCTGGATTTTTGTATTTTTGGCTTATGGAACAACGCCTTTAGTAGCAAAACTTAAAACAAACAATAACCTTAATAGCCTTAAATATTTTGTTTTTTTTGGAAGAAAAATCTCAATATTCCTTGGATTAATAGTTTTTTTGGTAATTTTTCTTTTCAATGATTTTTTTATCAGCCTTTTTGAACCAACTGTTGATATAAGCAAATTAGCTTCAATCTACTTAATAGTAAGAGCTATAGGGATTCCATTTTATTTATTAAATATGCACTCTACAGCTGTTTTAAGAGGCTTAAGATATCCTAATATTACTTTTCAAAGTTCAATAATTGTTACTTTAACAAATATAGTCTTAAGTTATTTACTCGGTATTGTCTTTGGATATGGAATTCTGGGAATTGGTTTAGCAAGCACAATCTCTTTCTTTGTTGCGTCTTTGTATGCAAATTATATACAACAAAAAAAAATGAAAGAGTTTCCTAAAGCTACTGATAATGTTAATGAACAAAACTTAAGAAAAAAATTCTTTTCAGTTGGGTCAACAATTATTCTTCGCTCAGCTTTTTTGACTGGGTTTATGGCTCTATTAAGCAATCAAGCATCAAGACTTTCAATGAATGATATTGCTCTACATCATGTTTTAAATCAAATTTGGACCTTTGGTTACAATTTTATTGATGCATTAGCGATAGCTTCACAGACTCTTGTTTCAGAACATATTTCAAAGGGTAAAAAGTATTTTGGTTCAGACTTATATAAGGCACTAATAAAAATAACAGCAGTATTTTCTATAATTATTTCATTTGTTAGCTATATAAGTATAGAGTTTTTAACGGAATTGATTTCGAATCAAGTTTTCAGACAATTAGAAGATAATTTTTTATTAATTCTTTTCTCTCTCACCCTTTTCTTTGGTAGTTATGCTTTTCTTTGGGATGGTGTTTTATTAGGACTCGATAAAAATAAAGAGTTTGCTTATACAACAATAATTTCATCAATAATAGGTGCTTCGGTATTATTTTTATTAATTACTACTTATGGAACAATAAATATTATATGGCTATCTTTAGTAGTTTCTCTTATTTTTAGAGCATTGATAGGTGGTTATTTTCAAAGAAAATAATTATTTTTTAGATTTTATAGATTCTCTATCTAAGTAGTAACTTAAAATTTGTAGCTCTTGTGATAAATCAACAGATCTAATTTGTATTCCAGGTTTATTTTTTAATCTAATAGGAGCAAAATTTAAAATTGACTTAATCCCAGAGTTTATTAACTGTTCCGCTATTCTTTCTGCAACTTTTTCTGGAGTTGCAATAATACCAATAGACACATTGTATTTTTCACATGTTTCTTTCATTTGAGACAAGGGTTTAATTTCTAATTCACCAATTTTTTTATTAAGTTTTGTAGGATCTGAATCAAAAAGTCCAATGATTTTAAACCCTTTTTCCTTGAACCCTTGGTATTCAGCTAAAGCTGAGCCTAGATTGCCAATTCCTATAATTATTGCACTTAAACCATCAACTAAACCAAGTTCTAATTCAATTTGTTTTCGAAGAGTTAATATATCATATCCAACACCCCTTGTGCCTAGGGTTCCTAGGTAGGAGAGATCTCTTCTTACTTGAGCATCATTAACTTTTGCAATCTCTGCTATTTTTTTGGACGAAATACCAACGGCATTATCATCTATCTGCTCTAAGCATTGTAGATATAAAGGTAGTCTCTGCACTGTAGCAGGGGGTATCTTTCTATAATTTTTCACTAATGCACAATCTAACAAGGTAAGAAAATTAAAGGTAATATAATTAGCAAATTTCTCTTTATTTTGAATTTATCTTTTAATTTTGACTAGGTTAATTTGGGAATATCAAAATGAAAAATAAAGATTTTTTTGATGTAGTTATTATTGGGGCAGGTCCCTCAGGTTCAAATGCTGCTATTTCATATAAAAAATTAAATTCTGAACTAAGAGTTGCAGTCGTAGATAAAGAAACCTTTCCTCGAGATAAGTCTTGCGGTGACGCTATCGGTCCAGGTGTAATAAATGCATTAAAAAGATTTGATAATGAGCACATTCTTGAAGATGATCCTCAGGTAGTTTCTACAACACTTTTTGGACCTAAAAACATAGGCATACATAATTACATACCAAAGGTAAAAAATAAAGAGGATTCGATTGTTTATGTAATTCCAAGATTTGATTTAGATAATAGAATATTTAATTTAGCAAAAGAAGCAGGTGTCGAGACATTTGAAGGACATAGATACATAAATTTTACTCATAAAGAAGACTCATTGATAATTGAGTTAGAAAATGAAAATAAAAAAAAATTATTAATAGAAACAAAACTTTTAATTGGCGCCGATGGTGCAAATTCAAGAGTTAGAAAAAGTTTAAATTTAAAACAAAATAGTGACTGGAATAAAGCTATAGCAATTAGAGCTTATATAGATAGTTCAAATTATATTGAGATATTTAATGAGAGAACCCTGATGTTTGAAATCAATGTATCAGCATTAAAAGGATATGCATGGGCTTTTCCAAGCAAAGGTGACTTAGTGAACATAGGAATAGGCGTTCCGCTTAGTTTATTTAAAAAAGAAAAGATGGACATAAAGCTTCTATTAGGAGAGTTTATAGCAACTCTAAAATCAAGGGGAGTTAATGTTGAAAACCTAAGAATGGAAAAAAGCTTTCTATTACCTTTTGCATCTTCAAGGCCTAAGTTAGCACATAACAGAATTGCATTAATAGGAGATGCTGGATCAATGATTAACCCAATGAGCGGCGAGGGTATTTTTTATGGAATGGAAGCAGGTTATATAGTTGCTCAGGAGACATATGAATTAATTACTCAATCCTCATCAGAAATTAATTTAGGTATCGAAAAATATGAAAAGGTATTCAATAAAAGATTTGGAAAACACTTTTTGAGTTGTTCTTTAGCTCGAATAATATTTCAGAGCCCATTTATGACAAAGAGACTTCTTTCAATAGCTTCAACAGATCAACATACTATAGATTTTGTAGTAGAACTTCTTTTTGATGAAGCAAACTTAACAGTAAAAGAGACTCTTTTGTTGGTTATTAAGTTCTTCTTACCATTGAATATCCTTAAATTATTAAGAAAAACAAGTATTTAATCACTTCACAAAAAAAAGAAAAAAGTAGTAGAATAAATATATAGTTTGTGAAACTTTTCACAAACACGGGAGGGAATTAATGATTAGTTGGTTACCTATATTAATCATGTTTTTAATAGCTGTTGGATTCGCCCTAGCTTCTTTGGGAGTTTCTTATCTTTTGTCACCAAAAAATCCAACTACAGAGAAACTTGCTCCATACGAGTGTGGTATTTTTCCAGAAGAAGAACCATCTCAAAGATTTCCAGTCAAATTTTATATGGTTGCAATGTTATATATAGTTTTTGATATTGAGATAATTTTTCTTTTAGCTTGGGCAACTAGATTTAATCAACTGGGTTGGTATGGAATATTGGTAATTTCAATATTTTCTTTTTTTGTATTAGAAACTTTATATTACGTTTGGAAAAAAGATGTTTTAGATTGGAATGTTCCTCGGAGAAAGAGATATCATGAATCGAAAATTGAGGAAAAAGTATAATAATGTTTTCTCCTGATAATATATTCACAACAACGATTGATAAAGCAGTTAGATGGTCTAGAACACAATCAATGTGGCCTGTTACATTCGGACTTGCATGTTGTGCAATTGAAATGATGGCAGCTGGATCTGCAAAATACGATCTAGCGAGATATGGAATGGAAGTATTTAGAGCATCACCAAGGCAGGCTGATTTGATGATTGTTGCTGGAAGGGTTTCTCAAAAAATGGCACCTGTACTTAGACAAGTATATGACCAAATGGCAGAACCTAAATGGGTTATAGCTATGGGTGCATGTTCTTCAACAGGTGGAATGTTTAACAATTATGCTTTAGTTCAAGGAGTAGATCACATAGTTCCAGTTGACATATATGTTCCTGGTTGCCCACCTGGTCCACAGTCATTAATGCATGGCATCTTAACCTTACATGAAAAAATTATGGAAGGTGAAATCAATAGATGAGTTACAAAACAATTAATGTTGACATAAATCAATACTATGAAACCATTGAAAGTTTAAAAAAAGATGGATACGAAATGATGGTAGATCTTACAGCTGTTGATTGGTATAGAAAAAGAGAACCCAGGTTTCAAGTAGTAGTTAATTTATTATCAGTGTCAAAAAATTTACGTGTCATTATAAATGTAAATGTTCCAGATGATGATTTAAAGATTCCTTCTATATGTGAAATTTATCCAGGTGCTAATTTTTATGAAAGAGAAGTTTTTGATATGTTTGGAATTGAATTTGAGAACCATCCAGAGTTAACAAGAATATTAATGCCCGATGATTGGGCAGGTAATCCCTTAAGAAAAGACTATGGGTCAGGAAGAATACCTGTTCAATTTAAGAATGCTCCAAAGGTTGATTAGATATGAATGATGAAAAGAACACTAAAGATGATTTAGACTTTTGGGCTACCAATTCTGAAGAAGGTGGTTGGAGTATTGCCTCAACAGATGAAGGTTCGCAAAAAATGCTTGAAGAAGAAGACGAAAAGCAAATAAAGATACAAACAGGGTCTGATGTAGTAGATGATTATGTTTACAACGAAGAAACTACAGACGACGAAAGAATGATTGTAAACATGGGCCCTCAACACCCTTCTACCCACGGTGTTTTAAGACTTCAGGTTGAATTAGAAGGAGAAGTTGTAAGAAGGGTAAAGCCTGTTATTGGTTATTTACATACTGGTATGGAAAAAACTGGTGAGGAACTGGCTTACTTCCAAGGCCCAACCAACACAACAAGGATGGATTATCTTTCACCTTTGTTTAATGAGTTGGTTTTCTCTTTAACTACTGAGAAACTTTTAGATATAGAAGTTCCTGAAAGAGCAAAAGCAATAAGAATATTAATGACTGAATTAAATCGTATTTCTTCACATTTAGTAGCCCTTGCTACAGGGGGTATGGATATTGGAGCGTTGTCAATGATGATATTTGGATTTAGAGAAAGAGAGTTGATTTTAAATTTTTTTGAAAAAACTTCAGGATTAAGAATGAATCATAACTATATACGACCAGGAGGGGTGGCAGCAGACTTACCAGACAATTGGCAGCAAGATATAAAGGAAATTTTAAAAGTAATACCTGAAAAATTAAAAGATTATGATGAAATGCTTTTAGATAACCCAATATGGCAGGGAAGATTAAAAAATGTTGGAATTCTTACTACCGAAGAGTGTTTTGCATATGGAATTACTGGACCAAGTCTAAGAGCTTCTGGTTTTTCCTGGGATCTTAGGAAGGCTCAACCATATTCAGGAATTGAAAATTATCAATTTGAAGTTCCTTTATTGAGTGATAGTGACGTCTTTTCAAGGTGGCGAATAAAAGTTCTTGAAATTTTTGAAAGTTTAAAAATTGTTGAACAAGTTATGAACACAATTCCAAAAGGTGCATACAGAATTCAAGATAAAAAAGTAACACCGCCTCCAAGAAAAAGATTAGATGAGTCTATGGAAGCTCTAATACATCACTTCAAAATATATACAGAAGGTTTCAAGGTTCCTCCCGGAGAGGCTTATGTAGCAGTTGAATCCCCAAGAGGAGAACTCGGCTGCTACATAGTTTCAGATGGTTCTGCTAAACCATATAGGATGCATATTAGAGGCCCATCTTTCTGTAACCTCCAAGCATTACCAGTAATCATGGCGGATAGTCCGATAGCAGATGCTGTTGCAGCAATTGCTTCTCTAGACCCAGTAATAGGAGATGTAGATAGATGAGCTGGGATAGTAAATTAATTGCAAAAGCTAATGAAATTATTGAGTTATATCCTCAAAAAAGATCAGCACTTGGCCCACTTCTGTATCTTGCTCAAGAGAAAGAAGGATATATTGATGATGAATCTGTTCAAGAAATTAGTAACTTAATTGGTATTACTGAAGTTCAGGTAAGATCTGTTGCATCTTTTTACACTATGTATAAACAAGAACCAACAGGACAATATTTAGTAAGTGTTTGCAAATCAATTTCATGTGAAATTAACCAATCAAGAGAAGTAATAGAAACTATAAAAGAATTTACAGGGTTAGCAAACAATGAAACTGATACAGACAATACTTTTACTTTTGAAGAGGTTGAATGTATAGGCGCATGCGGTGGAGCTCCTGCTGTACAGGTTAACTATGAAACGGTTGAAGGAGTTACGCCTACGAAGGCTTTAGAATTGTGTAAATATCTTAAGGAAGAAGTACCAAAAGTTATAGTTGCTGATGAACTTCAAGAAAAATTTGGAGGAATAAAGTCTTTTGATTGGGCTATAGGAGATAACTCAGGAACTTCTAGCACAGCTCCTGGATTCCAGATTCTTGGAACAGCAGAGGAAAAGTAGTCATGAAAGAAACATTATTACTAACAAAGCATATGAGAGAAAATCCAGAGGGCAGTCACCTAATAGACGTCTACGAAAAGAACAATGGATATAGTGCAGCGAGAAAGGTATTTAAAGAAAATAATCCTGGAGAAGTAATTGAAGAAATTAAAGATTCAAACATCAGAGGAAGAGGGGGTGCAGGATTCCCAACAGGTGTAAAGTGGGGATTTTTAGCTGAAGACCAAGAGCGATATTTAGTTATTAATGGAGATGAATCAGAGCCTGGGACTTTTAAAGATAGAATTTTACTTGAGAGAGACCCTCATCAGCTAATAGAAGGAATAATAGTTACTTGTTTTGCTTCAAATATTTCAAAAGCATTTATTTACATTAGAGGAGAATATGCAAAACCAGCACGAAGAGTCCAGGATGCTGTTGAGCAAGCTTATGAAAAAGGATACTTGGGAAAAAATATATTTGATTCCGGTAAAGACTTAGATGTTGTAGTCCATTTAGGTGCAGGAGCATATATTTGTGGTGAGGAGACAGCATTGTTGAATTCATTAGAAGGAAGAAGAGGGGAGCCAAGATTAAAACCCCCTTATTTTCCAGCGGTAAAAGGTCTTTACAACAAGCCAACCTTAGTAAACAATGTAGAGACAATTTCATCAGTTCCGTGGATTATAAATAATTCCGGGAAAGACTATGCAAAGTTAGGAGTAGAAGGTTCAACCGGCACGAGGATCTTTAGTTTATCTGGACATATAAACAATCCTGGAAACTTTGAAATTGAAATGGGATGTTCTTTTGGTGAATTTATTGATACTTTTGGAAAAGGAGTAAAAGAAAATAAATCTATAAAAGCTTATATTCCTGGGGGGGCTTCCGCTCCTTGGTTTACTGGTGATCAATTAGATATAAAAATGACAATTGATGATGTTGCTGATGCTGGATCTATGTTGGGTTCAGGAGCTGTAGTAGTTATGGATGAAGATACAAATCTTGTATTAGCTGCAAAAAGTATTGTTAGCTTTTTTGCACATGAATCATGTGGTCAATGCACTCCATGCAGAGAAGGAACTACATGGTTGGAAATGATATTAGAAAGAATTGCTAGTGGGAGAGGTAGAACCTCAGATATTGATTTGCTTCTTGACGTGTGTGACAATATATCTCCCGGATTAGCTTGGCCTCCAAAAATGACTACGATTTGTCCACTTGGTCCATCCGCAGTTTCTCCAATTACATCATTAATGGGAAGTTTTCGTGGTGAAGTTGAGAGCTTACTTCCAAAGAAAGTATTAATTAATAATGAGTGAAAATATCAAATTTACAGTAGACGGTAAAGAGCTTGAAGGAAAATCGGGAGAGTTATTGATTGAGGCTTGTGAGAAGTCTGGAATTCATATACCACGATTTTGCTGGCACAAAAGATTAGATCCAGTTGGAATGTGTAGAATGTGTCTTGTAGAAGTTGAGACACCCAGAGGTAAAGCTTTAGTTCCATCATGTACAACAGAAATAACAGAAGACCTTGTAGTAGATACAGAATCTGAAGTAGTAACAAAAGCACAGGAAGGCATTTTAGAATTCTTACTAATAAACCACCCTCTTGATTGTCCTGTTTGCGACAAAGCAGGCGAATGTCCTTTGCAAGATCAAACTATGGCATATGGGCCAGGAGAGTCAAGATTTGTAGAAGAGAAAAGACATTTTGAGAAGCCAATCCCAATTTCCGAAATAATTCTTCTCGACAGGGAAAGATGTATTCTTTGTGCAAGGTGTACAAGATTCTCAGATGAAATTTCAGGAGACCCATTAATTGAATTTATACAACGTGGTAATAAAACTGAAGTTAATACATTCCCTAATGAGCCATTTAGGTCATATTTTTCTGGGAATACTGTACAAATATGTCCAGTAGGTGCTTTAACTTCAACATCCTATAGGTTTAAAGCTAGGCCTTGGGATTTAAAAAAAGTTTCATCAAC
>MDTE01035942.1_pt1 | contig 10536 bp, 8 predicted proteins | sample 811231 | NCBI WGS metagenome assembly MDTE01 (sample SAMN05326651, study PRJNA326480) | marine metagenome | isolation source: seawater | place: Indian Ocean: Red Sea | collected 2010 | reverse complement strand
TTGTTGCGCCAGCAGCACAGCCGGGTAGCTAAGGTCGGACGGGATAACCGCTGAAGGCATCTAAGCGGGAAGCCCACCTCGAAACCAGGTCTCGCCTAAGAGCCGTGGAAGACCACCACGTCGATAGGCCGGGTGTGGAAGCGTGGCAACACGTGGAGCTAACCGGTACTAATCGCTCGATCGGCTTGACACTCTCCGTCTCGAAAGAGATGGAATTAGACCATCCGCCACCGCAGCGGCAAACACCTGACACTCAGGTATGCTGGGGCAAGCGAAACACACGTCATCAACTCATCAAAAAGATAAGTACTTGCATCACAGACCGGGAAATAGCGGGCCAAACGCTCGCATAACGAACCCGGCCTTAAAGACACGGAACTTTGGTTCCTGCTTCGGCCTGGTGGCCATAGCGAGGGGCAATACACCCGATCCCATTCCGAACTCGGCCGTGAAAACCCTCCGCGCCAATGGTACTGCGTCTTAAGGCGCGGGAGAGTAGGTCGTCGCCAGGCCTAAACAGGAACCAATACAAACCCTCTAAACTCCGTTAAAACGCTACACCATACATACGCGGGGTGGAGCAGTCTGGTAGCTCGTCAGGCTCATAACCTGAAGGTCGTTGGTTCAAATCCAACCCCCGCAACCAAGTTTTAACCCCATGAAACTTAACCGTTTCTTGGGGTTTTGCTTGCGCCTCAAACAATAAAATGATGTTAGCTCATCGCAGTTTATTTCTTGAGCCAATATGCTTTGGGTATTGTGGTGCTTGCCTAAAGGGAGTTGGTGGAGGAGGGGGCGTCGTCAAGAGTGAATTTAGGCACTCAAACTAGCCGTGTGTGAATTCAGAGAGCACCTTTGACGGGGATCACGCCCGGTAGATCGCTGTCTAGCAGGGCATGAGTTATTTCGGGTTGAAATGCGCATTCTCAATGCTATTCCTAGGACTTCCAATGTTTGACAGAAACTCTTGGCGGGTCGTTGGATCGTCACGGAATAAACCTAACATACGGCTTGTGACCATGCTGACGCCCGGTTTGCGGACACCACGGGTGGTCATGCATTGATGGGCTGCCTCGATTATAACGCCGATCCCGCGCGGTTTCAGAACTTGGTGGATAGTATCTGCGATCTGTGCAGTTAGCGTTTCTTGAATTTGCATCCGTTTGGCAAACACTTCGACGACGCGCGCGAGTTTCGATATGCCGACCACACGACCTGACGGCAGGTAGCCAATATGCGCCTTCCCTAAGATGGGAACCATGTGATGCTCGCAGTGAGACTCTAGGCGGATGTCGCGCATGACAATCATCTCGTCGTAGTGGGCCGTTTCCTCGAAAGTCGTGGCTAACATCGCAACCGGATCTTCGTAATATCCGGCGAAGAATTCCTTGTAGGCCCGTACGACACGATTTGGCGTGTCAACCAGGCCTTCCCGATCGGGGTCGTCGCCCGCCCATTCTATCAGCGTTCGGACAGCAGTTTCGGCCTCCGCCTGGCTAGGCCTCGGTCGCCTATTTGAGTTGTTTAGAACCGCGCCCTTAGGGCGGCCCCCGATTATCGTTGAACTCATGGCAATACTCACTCTCGGATTGTAAGGGTATCTATTTCTTGCAATCTATATAGTTATGTTATAACATTGCTTAATAGATTACTAGGAGGGATGGGCAATGGCACTGCCCTTAACTCAGCTTGAATCTAGCGTTGATCCACATTGCCGTGGACAACATAAGCCGGCGGCCCGGATGGCTGTGGCCGCGTCTCTTTGCGCATCTGGAACGCGATCAAAAATTTCTGGTTTCCGGCTGTAACACTTGTGGAAAGTCATTTGAGTGGGAAGGCCATCGGCCAGACCGTTTAATTATGGAAGATGCAGCGCAAATTGGATATTGCACCTTACGCCGCGTTGTCGAGGTAGAGGGAACTTGCTCGAGTTGTACCGCCGGCAATGGGGCCTAAAGGTGCCAGCGTTTTCCAATGGATAGCTGGATGCTCAATTTCTCATCACAGCGTTTGCCGGTCTCGGTAATTACTTTATTTTTGGGCAATGGCAAGATGACCGGCGGCAATTAACTACTCCAACGAACAGCTCTAAGTCGGATGCTGGCGCTAATCAACGAGTTCGGAAAAATTGGTCTCGACCATGATCTTGATACTAACAACAATGATGACGTTGTTATCGAGATATCTAGAATTTAGCAACTCATAGAAGCTCGATTGGCGGCAAAGTCAGCTCAGAACTTCGACAATGCAGATTGGATCCGAAATGACATTTTTCCCGACGTTATTGTGCAAAATCTCGAGGATGGTCGCCTTACCAGAGATCTCTTCGGGATGACGTTGTATCCCCACTGCCTTCGAAATACGTCTGCTTTAATAATGGAGTTACTGTATAGATGATCCGCAATGAACCGGGGGGATACATTCCAATTCCCGACAATTTGCGCGCGTTTTTAATGTGTGGCGTAGGCTTTTTTTTTAAGGTGCCCATTGTCTTATTGTTTTGCGTCATGGTGGACCCGCCCCCTGCGCGGGCCCACCCGCATGCTTGGATCGATTTGCGAAGTGCTGTCGTGCTAAACGAATCTGGTCACGTGATCGCAATTGAGCAACAATGGTTTTTTGATCCGTTGTATACTGTTTTCGCCACGGACGATCTGACCTTGACGGCAGGCACTCAGAAGAAAGCTCTGACGGCACTCGCCAGAATCAATCTTCAAAGATTACACACGCACGGCTACTTCACCGAGGTGCGCATGGAAGGTGCGAAGATTGATCTCGGTAGGGTGAGCGAGTTCGAGAGTGATTTACGAGAGGGACGATTATGGATGCGTTTCGTGGTTCCGCTCGTCGTTCCCATCGATCCAACAAGACATAAGGTGTCATTTGCCGTCTTCGATCCAACTTACTATGTCGAAATTCTTCATCTGCGCGATGATATCGTCAGCTTCAGGGGCAGCGATAGCGGCGACTGCTATGGTCAGATCATACCGCCCAAACCCACAACGGAAGCTATTCTTTTGGCGAGGGCTATGGACCGAGACGCTACGCCCGATGCAACGTTGGGAAAAGTCTTTGCGGAACAGGTAGAGATAACGTGCTACTAAGACGTTTAAACATACTCATGGCTGCGGGCATCGTGTTTTTGATTGCTGGTCTTTTCGTCTATGCAATAACAGGGGAAGTACTGGCACTCTGGTCCGAACTCGTGCTTGAGATACAATCTGCACAGCGTAGCCTTCACCGCCAGCTTGCAGGTGCAATTCAGGCCATCAAGGCGGAAGGGGCGACAGCCTCCTGGGCGCTCGTCGTTTTCAGCTTTTTTTACGGCGTGTTTCATGCCGCTGGACCTGGTCACGGTAAGGTCGTGATCTCCACTTATATCCTGACCCATGAGAGCCAATTGGGCCGAGGATTGCTACTCTCTATCACATGCGCACTTTGCCAGGGAATTACGGCGATAGGGGGCATTACGATTACGGCGGGCTTACTCGATTTTACGCTTCGCCAAGCCCAAGGTGCCGCCATCGGTCTTGAGACCCTCAGCTATTGCCTTGTCGTACTTCTCGGCTTAGCTCTAATGCTGGGACCGACCCGTCGGCTTATAGAATTATTACGAGTCCTGACACCCAACATTAGAGGGACCCTATCACAAACCGCCTTCGAACGGCATAAGCATGACGAAGCATGCTCAAACTGCGAACATGTTTACGGTCCTGCACGCAAAGATCTAAATACACCGCTTACCTGGAAAATGTTTATTGGCATGGTTGCATCCATTGGCTTACGACCATGCAGTGGTGCCGTTCTTGTCTTACTCGTCGCTTATTCTCTCGAGCTCTATTTTGCTGGGATCAGTGCAGTACTGGCGATGTCCCTCGGCACAGCGATTACGGTTTCGCTGCTTGCGACCCTTTCGGTCTATGCGCGGGAGGGCGCATTGCGCTTCGCCTCGCTCATCCCAGGTTCAACTGCACGGCTTGCTCTTACGCTTGATTTGATCGCGTTCGTTGGCGGCTCGGTTGTCCTGATCTCTGGCATTTTGATGCTACAGGCGGCCTTAACCGTATCAGCACACCCTCTTCGTTAGAAATGTCACCCGAAAGTAAGGCTCTCTTCTATAGGGCATCTCTAGAATTAATGCGTCATTTTTAGGGTCCAAACGATTGCGTTAGCGTCGTAACGTTTTGGCGCATCATATCGAGATAAGTAGACGCCGGACCGATGGTCCTAGAGGGCGCCCGGATGGTGTATTCCACTGATGGCAGCACCTACCTCGTTTGCTATTTGTTTCAAAAGCCTTGGGTTGGCGATATTCTCGACAAAGACATCCAAAATGCCTTACTCGCCCTCTGTTTAATCAAACGCGCAACGCCCTGCGCAGATGCCTCCGCTTCAGTGCTCAACCATTGGAGCGTGAGAAAAGTAAGCCCATAGTCGCGAGCGAAATACTGGAAGACGTCGTGTGAGGTAACAACGGAGCGACGGCCCCCGAGCATTTCGATTTCTGCGGTGTTGGCAGCGCGATTACATAAAAATTCCTTGGCGTTTGATTAAAATTCCCAAATTCGATTTGAGTAACGCCGAAGAGCCGTTATTTCTTGAGTTGGAATGCTCTTGTTAGAGCGGTATATCTCCGAGTGAAGCCATTCGATCTCGGCTCCCTTATCCTGGCAAGTCTTCCACCATACTTTTCCATTTGGTAATCCGGCAGGCCGCCAGCGATAACCTCGGTCGCGTAGAGTGTCTTTCTCATCGAATGGCGCATCGACTGCGCAAATCAGATGTTCGGACTGTTGAGCACCTTCCCGCACGATTTCCAACACCCGTCTTTTGGATTTTGGCAAAGTTTGAGCAAGAAGCGCGATGCAGGCCTTGCAGTCTGCCAGAGCTGTATGGCCCTCGTAAAACCAGCCGAATTGCATTCCGAGATAGTCGAGCTTACCAGCGGTAAATCCCTCACGTAGCCAGTCGATTGATTGGAAGGTACAAGCCCAAGGTTTTTCTTCGAAACACGGCCAATGCTTCTCTACCATCACTCGATCGAAGTGGGCATTGTGAGCGATGATCAGATCTGTCTGGGTGACAATATCCGCAACGCATTTTTCGTCGACACTTTGCCCTTTGACCATGTCACCTGTGATACCGGTTATGATGGAGGCTTCTTCGGAAATTGGAACGGCAGGCTCCCGAAGGGCCTCGACCGCCTGGTCTCTATGTACATCTATAATCCGCCCAGTTGCGACCTCGTAATCGAACGGCAACATTGCCAATTGAATGATGTCGTCGTTTTCAAGAGAAAGACCTGTTGTTTCTACGTCGATGACCAAACCGTGTTTTACAGGCCCTCCGCGTGGATTGTTGAAACGGTTCGGGATTTTCATACGCCGTATCACACGCCAGTCGTCACCCGAAACGTCAATGTTAGGCGATACGATTTCATTGAGGCCGAATGCAAAGATATCGAAATCATTCATCCCTGGTACCCGTAATTAGAGTTTCCGGATTCCTTCAAGTAGAAAACGCGTCGCGATGCAATATGCTTCATTGTTGTCGAGGATCTGTTGCTTCACCTACATGTCTCCTGTTTGAACTCAGCGACCAAACATTCGATTGACGTGACGCCCGAAGGACGCTTATCCCGCCAGCTAAAGCCAAGAACTGAAGCGAACGTCTTGATCGAGTGATCGTGCGTCGGCCATTCGGTCGCCTTCTTCACGATGCCAAAATAGAGATCAGCTGACTGGCTGGATGAAATAAATTCTTGATGCTGTCCGCCCAGGGTAGTTGTTCCTTAAAACTTTAAATTTGGTGATGTGGCTTGGCTGTGGATATAGACGCACCATAATTTCTAAGACAAAAGCTAGAAAGGAATAATAATCGTTTAGGGGAGGACTATTATGAATCGAAAGTTTAGTGCGCTAGTGGGCGCCGTATCATTAGCTGTTATGACACTGAGTGCAACCGGGGCTTTCGCGGTGAAAGACGGTGGGATACTCAAGGCCTATCATCGTGGGACGCCGCCCAGTGGCTCTATTCACGAGGAGGCAACGAATTCGACACTGACGCCTTACATGCCTGTGTTTAACAATCTGATCATGTACGATCAGCACAAACCAACGAATAGCTTGGAGACGATCGTTCCTGATCTCGCGACCTCGTGGGAATGGAAGAACGATAAGACGAAGCTGACCTTCAATCTCCGGTCTGGTGTGAAATGGCATGACGGGAAAACCTTCAGCGCGAAGGACGTCAAATGCACTTGGGATCTTCTGCAGGGCAAACGCAAGGCAAAGCTGCGTAAAAATCCACGAAAAGCGTGGTACAAGAATCTCGAAAAAGTGACTGTGGAGAGCGATACTCAAGTAACGTTCCATTTAAAACGGCGGCAGCCAGCTTTTCTGACGTTGCTTGCATCGGGCTATTCACCGGTTTATCCGTGTCATGTTTCGCCGAAGAAAATGCGTACGAATCCGATCGGTACTGGTCCCTTCAAATTCGTTTCTCTAAAACAGAACGAGCATGTGAAGTTTACCAAGAACAAAGATTATTGGAAAAAGGGTAAGCCGCATCTTGACGGTATAGAGCATACGATCATTAAGAGCCGCTCGACCCGTGTTTTAGCCTTCGTGGCCGGCAAGTTCGACATGACCTTTAATGTAGATGTGACTATTCCACTGTTGAAAGACGTTAAGGAACAAGCGCCGAACGCGGTTTGTGAACTCCGAACGACCAATGTCACTGGCAACTTGATCGTCAACCAGTTTAAACCGCCCTTCGATAACCCGAAGATCCGCAAGGCCATGGTCCTCACAATCGACAGGGCCGCTTTCATCAAAATTCTAGGTCATAACCAGTGGGTCCAAGGTGGGGCGCTGCTGCCACCGCCGAACGGAGTTTGGGGCATGCCTCCGGATTTCCTTAAGACGGTAGCGGGCTACGATCCTGACGTGGCGGGCAATCGCAAGAAAGCGCGCGCGATCATGAAAGAACTTGGCTATGGGCCGGACAACAAGCTCAAGGTCAAGGTCTCGACCCGCAACATTGCTGTCTATCGAGATGCGGCGGTCATACTAATAGACCATCTGAAGGAAATCTATGTTGATGCGGTTCTTGACACGGTTGAGACTAGTAACTGGCATGCTAAAGTGGCCCGCAAGGACTACATGGTCGGTTTGAATCTGACTGGAATTGGCGTCGACGACCCGGATGCGATGTTTTACGAGAATTTCTCCTGTGGTTCCCAACGGAACTATACTGGTTACTGCAATAAGGATCTGGAAAAGCTTTTCGAAAAGCAGTCCATGATGGAAAACGGACCGGAGCGCAAAAAGCTGGTCTGGGAAATTGACAAGAAGTTGCAGGAAGATGCAGCGCGTCCGATGATTTATCACACCAAGGCCGCGACGTGCTGGCAGCCTTACGTGAAAAACTTCACGACCATGACCAATAGCCTCTATAACGGCTGGCGCATGGAAGACGTCTGGATGGACAAGTAGTTTTGACGGACGACTGATTGGGGCTGGCGGGAAAACTCGCCCGTCGGCCCCGAAGTTGTTACGGCCGGGTCACCCAGGGTATCTGTAATCCGCATTGAAGGGACCAGCAGGGGGAATAGGAGTTGGGAACCTATATTTTTCGACGCTTTTGGCTAATGCTGGTGACCTTGGTCGGCATGTCGATCATAATATTCGTGTTGCTACGCATGATGCCTGGCAACATAGTGGATATCATGTTCGACTCCGCTGGCTTCGTAGATTTGGCCGAAAAGGCGGCGATAGAGAAGGAACTGGGTCTCGATCAACCGGTTCACATACAGTACATCGACTGGATGTGGGGGCTGATTCGCTGGGATTTGGGTTTCTCATACGTTTCCGAGATGCCCGCCATTGATGAGCTTGGACCCCGAATTCCAATCACTGCTAAATTGGCGGTCCTCGCCTTGTTCTTTTCGGTTTTGTTCGGGGTACCGCTCGGCGTCATCAGTGCTGTCAAGCAGGACACCAAGTTGGACTACGTCCTTAGAGTGGTGAGCCTCAGTGGCTTGTCATTGCCGTCTTTTTGGCTTGGGTTGTTGATCTTGATGTTTTTCGTCCATTATTTTGGGACGATACCGATATACACGGACCCTCCGGAAAACCTTTGGGATGAGTTAGTGTTATACAGCATTCCTGCAGCGGCAGTTGGGTTTCGTGCGTCTGCCATTATTATGCGACTGACGCGATCTTCAATGCTTGAGGTGATGCGTCAGGACTACATCCGAACGGCCCGGTCCAAGGGTGCCTCGGATAATTCAATAAATTACCACCACGCCCTCAAAAACGCGGTACTGCCGGTCGTCACCATCATCGGCATCGAAGCTGCGTTCCTGATTGGTGGCCTAATCATCACCGAAACTGTTTTCAATATTCCGGGCGTTGCTCATTTTTTGGTGGAGGCGATCCTGATGCGAGATTATCCGATTGTCCAAAGTCTGGTGATGTTGATGGCAGTTGTCGTTGTGGTGATCAATTTTCTAGTAGACCTGATGTATGCATCGTTAGATCCCAGGATCAAGTATACCGATTAGTGGAATGGGAGAGCGATTAAGTGGCAACTATTGATCACGAAACTGAATTGACGAAGGCTGGTGCCCACGTCGAAAGTAAGTGGGACAGTTTTGTCCACTTTTGCCGTCGATATCCTCTGGGTGCGGTCGGTGGGGCAATCTTCATAGTGTTCGTGTTTTTTGCTTTGTTCGCTGAAGTAATTGCGCCGCATGATCCTTTGCAAACGAGTGCATCGGCTTCGCTTGCCCCGCCGAATGCAGATATGATCATGGGCGCTGACATGCATGGTAGGGACGTCTACAGCCGAATTATCCACGGAGCACGAATTTCACTTGCGGTAGGCGTGGCGTCAACGTTACTTGGCGGTTTAATCGGTGTTATCATCGGTTTGATGTCGGGTTACCTAATGGGCTGGTTCGACCTCCTGATGCAACGTCTGATCGATATTATGCAGGCCTTGCCATTATTGGCCCTAGCCTTGGTGATGGCAGCAGCGCTCGGCCCGTCCCTTGAGAACACAATTATTGCAATATCGATACCCCTGGTACCGAACATCGCGAGGGTTGTCCGATCGAATACACTCTCCCTGCGTGAGATGCCGTTTGTCGAAGCGGCCCGCGCTGCTGGCATGAGCGAACTTCGCGTTGCCATGCGCCATGTGTTGCCGAACACACTGGCGCCATTAATCGTTCTCGGCACTGCACAGCTCGGTGCTGCGATCCTGACAGAGGCTTCTCTATCGTTTCTTGGGCTCGGTATTCCGGAGCCACATCCGTCATGGGGTCGCATGCTATCGGAATCCGCGGCTGAGTATGTTAGAACCGCTCCTTGGTTGGTCATCTTTCCAGGAATAGCAATTAGTCTTGCAGTGTTTGGTACCAATCTACTGGGTGACGCGGTGCGAGATATTCTCGACCCTCGACAGCGTAACTGACGGTTGGGTTAACCAATTATGAAAACAAAACAATAGCTGGTGGTTACATCAATGACGGAGACTGTAACAAACGCCGATCCAACGAATTCCGGATCGACCGAAGCTGTGGCCGGAGAAAAGGTTTTAGAAATCGAGGGTCTCCAGACATACTTCTACACCCGCGAGGGAATAGTCAAAGCGGTCGACGATGTTACCTTCCATCTCGAAAAGGGTGAGACGCTTGGCATCGTTGGTGAATCCGGCTGTGGCAAAAGTATAACGGCTCTCTCAATCCTGCGTCTTGTTCCTGATCCGCCTGGCCAGATAGTCGGGGGCGAGGTTCGTCTCGAAGGTCGCAACCTCCTCGATTTCAGCGAAGAAGAGATGCGCGATATACGCGGTAACGACATATCAATGATCTTCCAGGAGCCGATGACTTCGCTCAATCCTGTTCTGACGATTGGTCATCAAATCAGTGAAGCGTTGATCCTGCACCAAGGTATGGATAAGACGCAGGCCATGGAGCGGTCGATCGAAATGCTAAGCCTTGTGCGCATTCCTGAGCCACAACAGCGGGTAAAGGAATACCCTCACCAGCTTTCGGGCGGCATGCGTCAAAGGGCAATGATTGCGATGGCATTGTCGTGTAATCCGAAGGTGCTGATCGCCGACGAACCGACAACCGCCCTCGACGTGACGATTCAGGCGCAGATACTCGATCTTATTGTCAACTTGAAGGAACAGCTCAATACCGCTGTAATCTTGATTACCCATGACCTAGGGGTTGTTGCTGAAACTGTTCAACGGGTCGTCGTGATGTATGCGGGACGTAAGGTAGAAGAAGCAGATGTGGAACTGCTGTTTGGTGAACCATTGCACCCTTATACACATGGTCTATTGGCTTCGGTGCCGCGGCTCGAGATAATGAGTGGCGAGGACTATACTTCGGGCGAACGTTTGTTGGAAATCCCCGGTATCGTGCCGGCGCTTTCTAACCTCCCGGCGGGTTGCGCCTTTGCACCCCGGTGTCCCCACGCCGACGACAAATGCCGCAGTGAATATCCAACCTATGAGGAG
>MDTE01190969.1_pt1 | contig 10537 bp, 5 predicted proteins | sample 811231 | NCBI WGS metagenome assembly MDTE01 (sample SAMN05326651, study PRJNA326480) | marine metagenome | isolation source: seawater | place: Indian Ocean: Red Sea | collected 2010 | reverse complement strand
TTTGGTCTTATAGTAAAAAAGCGCAAAGGGATTGAATGAAGAGACTATTATTTTTCTTTCCTTGCTATGCTTAATCACTTTTTTTAAGGCCCGGGCCGCCTTGAAATCAAACAAAGATGAGGTTTTAATTTCTATATTTAATCCAACGTCTTTAGGAAGCACAGAAAGAACTTCTTCAAGGGTGGGTATTCTATATCCTCCACTAAATCCTCTCCTAACGCCTGTATATGCACTTTTTACCTGCTTTAAGGTCATCTCATTAATATACCCATAGGAATCTGTTTCTCTTTCCATATCAAAATTATGGGCACAAACTAATACACCATCCTTAGTACAGATTACATCTAACTCAATCCACATAAAACCCTTTTTTATCGCCCCCAAAAAAGCCTCTATTGTATTCTCGGGCAACTCACAAGATAATCCCCTATGCGATACCAATTCGTATCCCGGGCCATCCTTGGAAACCTCCTTATCAACCGTCCAGAAAAACCCGTAGCTTAACAAAATCAAAAAGATACTACAAAGTACTATTAAAGTCATTTCTTATATGGCAGAAAAGTTAATTTTTTCATTTGTGGGTGATTTCTAATTTTAAATTCATCGAAAAGAACTTTTTTATATTTACCAGAATGAAATAAAAATGCTTGATCTTTATAATGTGGTGATTTCTGCAGTCCTGACTGGCCGGTAGGAAGCACTGTTTCTGTTTTACTCATATCTAACAAATTAACTATTCTTCGCATAGATGCGCCTGAGGTTTGATGAAAACTTTTACCAATTGCGTACCCACCAGCATTGGGTGTTAGCGACGATCCCCCCGACCTAAAAGGACCAACATTAAGGGAAAGTAAGTAGTCTAAAATTTTCACCTTTGACAGGACGTGTTTGTGAGTCAAAGAATGCGCATCACCCCATTTCCAGTTTTCTTGGTTGTGTCCATAATTACTTTGAATGAGTTCATACGCACCTTGCAAAGATTTATAAATATTATCGTTTAATGACTCCCTTTTATTCTTAGTATTTATGTCATCCAACCAACTTGACCTTTTTGTACTGAATATATGTCTTAACTTTCTATACGTTAAATATTTTAATGAAACATAGGCTTCGAAGTATCCTGAACCCAACAAACTCAACTCATCTTGATAGACGTTTGTAATAAATTCCTTTAAAAATGCATGAAAAAAAAGAGCCCCTTTTGACCCCACATCTTCTACCCCATCCCATTGCTTTAATTGTTTAATAACCTCTAATTGCCCATCACTCAGGCTACCCTGCCCAATGGATAAAATGGAAGGAAGAATATTCAATGCAAAGTTTGATTTTAAATCCAGCTGTATAGACTTCATATCTTCTATATCAACAGAAGCTTTCTCTTCTATTAATTCGTTTATTCTATCTGCTCTACTCGGGTCTGCCCATAAACCTGATATATAATAAGGAAAACCCGACCCAATAGTTTTGTTGTTCGCTGTAACGATATACCCCTTACTTGGATTATATAAATATGGCATTTTTCCATATGGTATTTTTCCAGCCCAATCATACTCTGCTAAGTGGCCCGGGCGGGGGACCATACTAAACCCTTCTTTTCTTGCCGGAACATAAACCGCTGGTCTCCAACCTATGTTTCCTCTTCTGTCTGCATAGACTATGTTTTGGCCGGGTACCCCGAAGTCTTTTACCGCTAAAGAAAAATCTTTCCAGTTTTTCATAGTTGTCATTCCTATCCACGCATCCATTTCTTTTGTTATCCAATGACCTGTCCAAGACATACTTACAACTTTATTTTGATTCTTCAAAAGAGGGTGAATATCACTTATTACTGGACCATGTACTGATGTTCTGACAACGACAGTAGTGTCTTTGCCAGATTTTAATGGAATGATTTCTTTTTCTAAAAGAAAAGGTTTCCATTTGCCTTCATGCATATATTCATTCTCATTTTCTGGGTTTATTGTTTCTATAAAAAAATCTAAATCATCTACCATGCTATTTGTAAAACCCCAGGCTGTTTCCTCATTTTGCCCTATTACCGGCATTGGTATACCAGCTAGACAGAAACCTGACACATTGAACCTACCACCCTTTAAATGAATCTCGTACCACCTAGGTGGTTGAGAAAATGCTAAATGTGGGTCATTCGCTAAAAAAGGCCTTCCTGTGTTCGTCTTTTGACCTGAAATCACCCAACTATTAGAACCGATATCTGCACTAAAATCACCAAACAAGTTTCTTAATAACATCTCCTGATTTAAAACCTCTGTATAAACTGGTGTCATAACCTGATCGCCAATGGTTGCAATGGTTGGGATGTCATATTCATCTCCAGGTATCAACTCTGACAACTTTTCTTCTCCAAAATATTCTGCTACTGCACCAAAGACAATTTCAGGCTTCCATGATCCAGACATTTCGTGAGCCATCATACGTGTATAACCAGCTACGATTACTGGACTCCACAAAGAAGGCTCCATTCCTAATATTTTAAATTCAACAGGTAAATCATTTTTGGACTCCTTAATCCAATGGTTTATTCCATCACAAAAAGACTCAAAGATTATTTTATTATTTGGATTCATGGCTTTTACCAATTGGGTAGCAACCTTTTCAATCCTCCATGTTCTTAAGTATATGTCTGTTTTCAAATAAGAATCACCTAAAACTGATGCTAGCTCTCCTTTTACGGCCAATGCAACCATAGAAAGCTGAAATAATCTTTCTCTAGCGGCAATATATCCAGCTACAAAAAACAAATCTCTTTCATTCTCTGCAAAAATATGTGGAACAGAATATTTATCAGTATAGACCTCTACTTTTTTCTGAAGTGTAGGTAAGTTTATTTCTCCTGTATATTGAGGTAGTTGGGGATATAGCCATTCTAAAAATATACTCAGAAAAAAAATTGCTGTTAGTGCTAGAACAAGTATCCATTTAGTTGATTTTTTCATTTCAATGTGTTTTTTAGTTTTTCTTTTTTGTAAACAAAAGCCAACTGTCCGGATCTAGTTTATATTTTGAATTGGTTAAAAATGCCAATCTTTCGGGCTCATTACCAATCTCTAGCTTTCTTCTTGTTTGACCATTTAGACCGTTGTATGTTATTTCTAGCGGCATTCTAAAACTTTGGTTTTCCCACCACAAATCGACAAAATTATATTTTTGTCCTTTTGTTTCTCTTATGTTAAGAATTGGTAGGTTGTTTTGATATAAGTATATGTCGAAAAACCACTGAAGGTCAGAGTTTGTGTTTTCGTTTACAAGAGCAATGAACTCTTTCGTTGAGGTTTGATTGTTCTCTAATTCTTTAGGCATTTGGATAAATTCCTTTAGCGTAGACTTAAAAACTTTATCCCCTATAAGGTATCTCAGCATATGCAGAACATGGGCTCCTTTATAATACACATCATTTCCAGACAAATGTCTACTAGTACCTTCTTCATCAATTACTATTGGGTGCTCATTTTTAATGTTTTTTTTGTACCGATCTCTCACAAAACCAATAGCTTTATTTCTCCCATATTTTTCTTCAATGAACAGGGCTTCTGCATATGTATCAAACCCTTCGTGAATCCAAAAATCCGACCAATTTGCAACGCTAAGAAAGTTACCCCACCATTCATGACCCATTTCATGAAATAAAATAAAATCATATCCCAGTTTTGTTTTTTTATAATTATTTCCATAAGCATTAATCGTCTGATGTTCCATCCCCCAGTAGGGAGTGTGGACCAGTCCAAACTTTTCTTCAATCCACGGATATTGACCGAAGTGGTTGGCGTAAAAATTTAAATATTCCTCCGATAATGTTATTAATTCCTGTACGCCTTTTTTTGCCTCTGGCAAAAAATAATAAATTATTTTCAATGGTTTATCTAAGACATATACAACCTTTTCAGCAATTTCAAAGTTTCCCAGCGTAACGTTAATGTTGTAAGTGCTAATTGGATACTTTGTTTTCCAGTGCCATTTTGTCCAATTATCAGGTAATTGGTTTTTTGATATTAACAACCCATTAGAAGCAACCTTTAACGGGTCTGGGGCTGTAATATAAACCTCTGCACTATCTGCTTTATCGCTAGGGTGTTCCTTACAGGGATACCAAATATATGCACCGTTTCCTTGACAAGAAACTCCAACCCAATGATCCCCACTTTCGCTTCTCTCCCAGGTAAACCCGCCATCCCAGGGGGGCCGTTTAGCTATGGGTGGGCGACCTCCATATTTAATTTCTAACTGGTGAAGATCAAGCAAATCAACGCCTGGATTTTTAATATAAATTTTATGTTCTTTTCGTTCAAAACCAAGACTGGTTCCGTTAACGGAGACACCAGATACTGTAAAAGTTTTGTACAAATCTATTTCAAAAAACCTCACATTGTTTTTTAATAAAAACAAAATCGAAACGGTTCCTGAAATGGATTTAGTATGAGGGTCAATTCGTAGTTTTAAACTGTAGTGCTTAACGTCCATAGCTTTTTGGTTCATAGTTATTGGGCCGCCGCTTTTTGCATCAAGGCCATATAAGAACAACCCAGTTGAAAAAAGAATTATGGTTAAAGATTTAGATTTAGTCAAGATTTTAAAATATCATATTGGTATTGAAAAATTCCATTTTTCTTATCTATTTCCACTAGAGATTTAAATTTGATATTCATCTCTTTTGGGCTAAACCCGTTAAAGAGAGGCACGCCTTTTCCAAAAAGGTAAGGGTGGGGCGTAACATACAAATGAGTTAAAAAAGAAGCAAACATATGGTTTGTTTTCCCTCCTCCAATTACAAAACACCTTTTTTCTTTTATAGGGTTTAAAATATCTCTTGGGCTATCACCTCTCTTCACAACTATAGTTTCTCTACCCTTAAGGTGGCTAAATAAAGTTTGTTTTGTGTTGAAACCCATGATAATGGGAAAACCCATTGTTTGTTTTTTAAAGATGTGAAGATCTTTTGACCACGATGTTACTTCCTGGCTGTACCTAGCAATATACCCATCAACTGTTACTGCGGCTATTAAAATAACCTCTTTGGGCATGTTCAGCTATTCATATCTTCTAGAGTTCTTCCAACTCTCTAGGTTGTCAAAAGATGTTGTTACTCCCGTTGAATTTTGGTGGTCTTTTGCAAATGAAAGAACATTTACCATTTTTCTTGTCTTTGGGGATAAAGTATTGCTTAATAGTTTTTTTACTGATTCTTTTTTCAGAGCATTTAAAGCATCTATTGTCTTTTTGTCTCTAAGGTAGTCTGCATCATTTTCAAAGATTATATTTTTTAGTTTTATAGCCCGTTCAGAAATACTCATTGGAGATTTATCCAGTTTTTCGATTTCGGATTTAATTAATTGTTTAAATGTTTCATCATCCATCTCTTCAAAAATTTTGGGAGCTGAAGAAATAAATTTTTCTGCCCGTCCATTTATATCATCAGCAGTATACTCACCTGATTGGATTAAAAAACTTAAATAATAGTTTTTTTCTTTATTATTTGGATATGACCCTACAATATATCCTAGTTGCTGGTTTGTTCTCATTTCAGTAAAGAAAGGTTGTTGCAAGGCGGAGCCAATTACCCTCGTCATAGCTCTTATCTCTGGAGAATCTTTCCCGATTAAATATTCCCGATAAAAACAAGAATTGTTTACCAATAAATTATTTACGTACTGAATTGTTTCTGTGTTATCAAATTCTAAATATTTAACATTAAAAGCTTCGCTTTTGTCTATACCTTTTGTATTTGTTTTTTCTTGAAACATGGTGACGACTTTTCTAGCATCTTTCTCTTCAAAATCGCCATAGACCATGACCTCTAAAAAGGTCTTTTTGTAAAGCGAATCCCCAAAATTCTGTATTTCCGATAAAGATACAGCCTCTGCAACAGGAAGTGACTCCTCCCAAGAATACTTAGTTTGCATAAAAAGGTCCATGCCAATTTCCCTTGTTTGTTGATAGGCGTCAGAAAGAGCAAAGTTTTTATAGTCTCTTACAGTTTTATCTTTAATAGCTGAAAACTGAGTCTCTGATATAGAAAATTCAACAAGGTGTTTTAAAATAAGTTCGTATAAAACCATTGCAGATTCCTTATAGCCGCTTACATCAATATATATACCTTCATAACCTTCCCTAACTGAAAAATTGAGCCCCGCCTGCTTTGCTGGATAACCTAATTCATTTAAAGATTCGTTAACGCACTTTGCATAAATTTTAGAATGAACTCGGTGTGTAAGGCTCATAGTGCTTTCCGGGAACATTATTTTTAAACCAACAACCCCTTTTGGCCTTAGAAACTCGTGATCTTGTCCAAAGTACAACTTCACCCCTTTTTCATTAATTATAACATCAGGATAAACATTCTCTTTAAAAGACCTTTCCGGAACGGAAGCCTTCTTTGGGATAAAGGGATTAGGCTCAGGAATTAAAAATTCTGCCTGATAACCTGGAGCGACTAATTCTTTATAAAAGTCTTCATCTTCTTGATATGAATATGGAGCTTCATAAAAATGTTCTTTTTGATCAGTCTCAACTCCTTTTGCTATCAGCATAGCCAACATATTATCTGGTCTAATATGGTCTAGAATTAGGTTGTATGCAGATGGGGAAAGATCAGAATATAAATAATTGACTCTGCCGGCATCTTCAAGGGGGTACATCATCGCTTCATTTGCAAGCTGAGTAGCCCTCCACATTCCTTCTCCTTTACTTGCATAAATTTCATCAAGTGCAGCCATTGACTTTAACTCGTCAAAAACATGGTTTTGTTGCCCTTCTTTTTTCATTAAGGCGACGTAATCCATTGTTGCTTTGATAACCTTTTTATAGTTTTGTTGTCCTTCTTCAGTAAGTCCGATCCGTACAGACGCATTACCATAATCCTTGGTTTCAGAACCTGCTCCTGCAGAAAGAGATAAAGCCCACCCTTTTTGTTTTAGATATGATAACAGACTTCCTTTACCTTCATACCCTAAAACGAAGCCGAACTGTCTCCCTGGTTTGCTTTTGTACAAATCTCTAGTCCCAGGTAAAGAGAAAAGGAGATTAAGATTTCTAACATCTTTTACAGGGTCTATCTTAATAAGCCTGAATGTTTCCTTTTGCTCTAAAAACTTAGGGTCATACTTATTTCGATCAAGTTTAAAATTTTTAACTTGAGAAAAATATTGCTTGCACCAGGTTTCCAATTTTTCAATAGAATGTGTGCTAAGTAATGCAACCCCCATTCTGTTTGCACTATAATGTTGTTTATAAAATTGAATCAACTCTTCTCTAGTTATGTCTCCTAATGTTTCCAAATTACCTGTCCCAAATTTTCTTTCAGGGTGACCTTCTTTTGCAAACAAAGAAGCTATTCTAAACTGCCTCCAATTGTCATTCAACATGTTTTTTTGATGCTCAGAATTAACAGCATTAACCTCGCGAGACGTATACTCGTCAGTAAAAAGGGGGCTTATAAAAAACTGGGAAAACCTATCTAATGCCCCCTCAAAACCATCAGGCAACACCTGAAATTGATAGTTGGTGTGATCACTAGCTGTATAAGCGTTAGAATATCCGCCATAGGTCTTAAGATAGCTACTGTACTCATCCACATCTGGATATTTTTCTGTTCCTAAAAATAACATGTGTTCCAGAAAGTGAGCTAAGCCTTGACGTTTATCTGGATTGTCAAGTGAACCAACCTCTACAGAAACAGATGCCGCTGAAACATTAAAGTTAGGATCTGAAAGCAGATAAACCTTAAGACCGTTTTCTAAAACAAGAGTTTTGCTCTGAGATTTATCTAGAGGGTGCTTCAATATTTTATTTTGAGTACAGCTTGCTAAAAAAAATGCAAGAAAGATAATTAAGAAACTTTTCACTTTTTATCTCCACAGGTTAGGTGTCTAATGCTTTGTTAATAATATGCACAAGATACTTACGGTGTGCCTTTGTTTGTTCATTTGCTCCATTCGTTTTTGCAGCATATTTTTTAATTTTATTTAAGTTGTTGAAGGCCATAGCAACAGAAACATTATCAAACTTGACTTTTCCCTTGTTATGAACAATGGAGATAAGCCTCTTTGTATATTCAGTTTGAAGATTAATTCTCATTAAGGAAACATTAGACCCTGCATCAGCCGAGAAACAAGCATTGGTTAAGTCTCCTAACATTTCTGAAACACTGTATGTGTTTCCATAAAGCTGCGTATTGGAAATCCTGTTTAAAACATTAACGTGCAATAAATGATTAAATAAGTCTTTTTGAAGATTTAAAAACATTCCTAAAATATTGGGATCCTTTGTACCGCTCCACCCTCTTCTTTCCTTTTGTAGATAACTATAAATGTCGGAAGGAATTTGAAATGCGTCAGGTGCAAATGCGTATTTTGTCAAAAGAGTCATTGCCCATTTTTGATCTTCCTTTGGTACTGGAACGAACGGTTTGTCCTTACCTTCTTGCCCGACCATTGACCTATCCATGAAAACACCACCCACATATCTTGAAATAATCCTAGTGCAATTAGAATATTCACCGTTTAACACAGAAAAGGCGTCTCTTAAAGCATGATAGGATTCTCCCTTTATTTCAAACTTTTTACCCAGAGTTGGATATGTAGAGCGAATAATATCCATTCTTTGTTGAGCATACGCAACAGGATCATCACTCATGTCTGCAATCATAATTCTTGGGTCAATAGCTTTTCCGGCTGATCTCATATCGTCTGCATCGTTCCCATACCTATATTCATTTTTTACAGACTTATTTAAAAGGTTGCTTACTCTCTTTTTCTCATCTTCTGGATTTAAAAGCGCAGGAGTGTAACCAAACTCTATAGCCCAAATGTCGTATGGTCCAGGAGTAGTTGTGTAAAACTGACCATGGTTTTTTGAATTGATACCCACGTTTGCAGAAACATAATCCATTACTGATGACGTTAAGCCAACTGGTTCAGTAATGTGTCTTTGATGAATGTTCTTAAAGCTATGCAATTTGCTTGAATAAAAGTTATGACTTAAACCTAACGTATGCCCAACCTCATGTAGAGTCAACTTCACAAGACTTTCATATATAATACGGTGTTGTTCTAAATTTGAATAATTAGAAACATCACCCATTACCATCAAACCAAACATGTTACCCTGCTGAATATGGTTACCTGCTAGACATTGCATTTCATCTGAAGCAAAAGTATCAAATATTTTTTCGTATTTTACCCTGTTCGTGAAGTATACATACTCTAACATTATATCAGCCCCTAAAATTTGACCCGTTCTAGGGTTTACAAAGCTTGGACCATAACCACCAAAAGGAGGCCTGGGAGAAGAGGTCCAGCGCAAAACATTATATCGAATGTCACCAGCGTCCCATTCAGCATCGTCCGGTTGGACCTTTACATCGACCGCATTTATGAGACCAGCTTTTTCAAAAGCTTTGTTCCACGCTAAAACGCCTTCTTTAATGGCATCTCTAAATTCGTGTGGTGTTGTGTTTTCTATCCACCAAACAATAGGTTCTTTCACGGCTGATTTAGATTGACTAGTGTCTTTTTTTTCTAGGTGCCAACGATGTATCATATCCCGGTAAGGCGTTGGGTCATCAGCTGATGTCATATCTGTTTGCTGTGTAGTAAAATAGCCAACCCTAGGATCTTCAAATCTAGGTTTGTAATTGTTCTCAGGAACCTGAATAAAGCTGTGCTGCAGGGTAACATTCACAGATCGAGGGTCGGTTAGCCCGACGTCGGAGCCCCAATTAGTTGGCATCGGATTTGTGTATACATACTGAACAATAACATCTGTGTTTTCCGGGTAATTTTTAATATTTAAATACTTTGTTCTTTCAGATGCTAACTTTCCAAGTTTAAATGGGTTTTTATTAACACCGCCAGGAATAAAACCTCTAGATATTTGATGAATAGATTCGGTTAGAAATATATTATCTACATCAATTAGATATTCACTGCCTTTTTCAGAAAGGATTTTAGAAGACGCTAGTATAGCGCTACTTACGTTTGCATCAGCCGATCGGCTTAATGGGTTAGTTGGGTCAAAATACATCGCATTATTTTGAACTTCAAATTCAACTCTATTAAAATATTTTTTCAATTTGAAAATTTTGGCTCCCCTGTAGCTACCTTTAAAAACACCTGCATTTAATTGACCATTCAGACCGTGAACAAAGTGAATATACTCTTTGTTTAGTTGATCTTTTTTTATAAGCATGTAGGTTTTCCCACTTGTTGTATCTTGATACAAATTAAAAAGACCCGCTTTTTCTATTGTGTTTTTAAGGATTTCCTCGATTGTTTTCTTATTGGGTTTTTCTGGCTTTTTAGTTTCGGTAGAAGGTGCATTCTGATCATTTTGAGCTTTTGTTTCTTGAGAATAAAGAAATGAGAGAGCTGTAAGCGTTAGAACTAAAAGCTTTACCACGTTACTTCTTTTTAGAGGGGATAAACAAATCAGTCATCGTACCTTCTAATACCTCTGCTGCCGCTCCTACGGTTTCTCCCAAAGTAGGATGAGGATGAACGGTTAAGGCAATGTCTTCTACATCTGA
>MDTE01159602.1_pt1 | contig 10538 bp, 5 predicted proteins | sample 811231 | NCBI WGS metagenome assembly MDTE01 (sample SAMN05326651, study PRJNA326480) | marine metagenome | isolation source: seawater | place: Indian Ocean: Red Sea | collected 2010 | reverse complement strand
TGCATTTGGTGGTGTATTAGATAATCATCAAGATACTACACCAATATACAAAGTTAATGTACAGTTTGATGCTACATGGACAGAGCAAGCACTTGACAATGATACCAGTGCAACTGATCCAGTATATCTCTCAGAGTTTGGTGGTAGTCTAACAAACAATGATTATGTTATTGTTGACAGAGATGACTCACCAAAAGTTCCAGAATATATCAAGGTTATTACACCTCTTGCTCAACAGAAACAGAAGTTTAGAATTTCTAATTGTGCTGATCCAGATGAGGATGTATTCATAGTTGATTCTGTAACTGGTGAAGTTACAATTGGTAATCCAAACATACCTGGCTCAGTTCTAACAATCAATTCATCACTTGACATGGATGGTGGTTGTGGAACATTGAGTTCTATAGAATTTACAGGTGATGCACAAGCACAGTCAAATGTGATTACAAACGTAGTAGTTACATCTACTGGTAAAACAATTGATGACCTTAAGAGAGGAGATGTAGTTGCTGTCACAACTGATTCAAGTCAACTTAAAATGGCTCAAGACACATATGTTGACTTTGTATTTGGTGGTGCTGTTTACTTAAATAGAACAGTAATTGGAAGTTCAGTCGCAACTGGAGTTCAGTTCAAAGCTGATAGAAATGAAAGTTTTGTCATTAATGATGGTAATAACAACGCTACATTTGATGTTGATTCATGCACAGGTACAACAACAATTGGTACACATGCTGCTAGATTTGATCTTAATTTAGCATGGTCAAGTGCTGCTGGTATTCTTACAAATGCTGATTTACCATCAGCATTGACTGCAGATGATATCGTAGCATATGGTTATTACGCAGATCCAACAACAATAAATTCAAATGGTGCTCAAACAACAATATCAGGAGCAACATCTACTGGTGGTAGTGCTACTCTATTGAACATTCCAGTTCAACAACTTGGAGAGGGAACTGGTGCGTTTGCACCTGGTGATCTAATTGCCATAGGACCTTTAACATCATTTACTGGAACAACTGGTCAGATTGAAATATTGAAGATTGATAATATTGTACCAAGTTCAAATATAATTGTTGCTCTTAGAGAGCAAGAGGGAACAGTTGCAATGAGTCATGGTGTTGGTGATGCTGTTAGAAGAATCATCAAGAATGAAATACCATCTCTTGTAAATGATGCTCAAATCAGACAAAGATTATCAGCAGGGGTTCCAAATGATTATCTCTCTGTAATTCTAGAGAGAGGATATATCTCACAACAAAAACTAGATTACAAACAGTGGTTAAGATTTAGAAACACAACCACTGGTGTTGAGATACTAACTCATGTAAATGGTAGGTTATATGGTAAGAACCATACTACTCAGATGGATGAGCAACTTGGTGATGGTGCTAAGTCATACAGAAATGGTAGTTTAACTGTTACAGACAATCTAACATTAACTGGTGGTAACTTTACTATCTACGATAGTGTTAAACAGACTAAACTATTCCACTTTGTTAATGATGACGGACATGCTGATCACTCAGGTCTATTAAGTTGGGATGCTGGTGTAATTTCAAGAGGAGATTTCTACTTATATCCTGCAACTTGCCCAGAAAACGTCGTTACAACTCTATCATGTGACCCATCGTTCTCAGTTGATAACTTAGGTAATGTAACTGCTCAGAAAACATTGACAGTTACAGGTGTTGCAACTCCAACTCCAACAACAGCAGATGTATTCTCAATACAGAATCTAGGTGTCAGCGGTGGTAGTGAATTTACTATCAAGCAAGATCGTTCAATTGATGCATATGGTTTAAAAAATTATACTACAACAACTGGTGCAAGACATACAAGATACTTATCTGGAACTTCACCAGAGGCAGATCTACAGTTGATTGCCAACATTGTGTATATGGTGAACGTACAGGCAACACAAACATTAATTGTTACATTGCCAGCAGCACCAAATACAGGTGATATTGTTAGAATGATTGATGTAGGTGGTAACTTGAGATATGACACAACATTAGTGATTAGAACTCCTGAGACTAGTGGAACACCAATACAAGGTGACTCAGTTGGAACACTATTTGGAGATAGGTTAACTCCATATCCATCTGGTGAACTTGTAGTTCAGACTCCTAACGCAGGATTCGCATTAATATATCTTGGTGCACAAGATAGTAATGATCAAATCGGTATTCCAACTAGTGTACAAGGTTGGTGGTTAATGGAGGTATAATAAATGGCAAATTACAATAGACTGAAGGCACAGAAAGCCAGTCCTATTGGCACAATTATGCCATGGACTGGTAGTACGAGTCAGAGTGCTTTAGCTCCAGATGCTATACCAAAGGGTTGGATAGTATTAAATGGTGATCAATTAAAAGCAAAAGACTATCCTCTATTAGCACAAATATTAGGTAATGAATACGGTCCTTTTACAGAACCAGGTCAACCATTTGTTGGTATATCAAATTCATATCCAAACTATACCGATGATGATGTTTTTAATTTACCAACATTGAGTCAACAAGCATTGATAGATTTGGAAGGTAACCAGTTAAGTCCACAAGATCAAGCAGCTGTTGGAACATATATTTCTGATAATGGATATGAGGGAACTCAACCATTAACTAACGTATTATCCTACATTGATATAAATTTTTCTGTAGAGGTAGAAGGAGAATTATCTGGAAAAATTAGAGGATTATCATTTGAAGAACCATCATTCTTTGACACTGTTAGAACAATACCACGAAAATTAGGTATTGAGCATACTGCAGCACATACACATCCAAGACCACCAGGTGAGTTTTATCCATCGGTAGAAATTACTGGTACATTTGTAGGATTATTTGAAGCTGGAAGAGCTGACTACCAAGACAGTGAGTATGTTACTGTTGCTGATGCAGGATTAACAAGTGATGAACCAAGTGCAGATAGATTTGTTTCTGGAACAATTTCATGGACACCATATGACCCTAATTCTAGCACTCTTCCAGATATGAACAATTTTCGTCATTTTGGTGATGCTCCAGATTTAGTGCCAATTATTCCAACAACTGCTCGTAATGTTGCTCCCTATGGATTTACTGGTGGTGCTAGTGGATATCTGGATGATAACTCATGTATAAAAGAAATGCAACAGCAAGCAGTTACTGCTCCATTTCCACCACCTGGTTTGTACTTAGGATCAAAAAACTATTATACATCTGATCAAGTTCCATTGGCAAGGAGAAGTGATGGGTCAACACCACCACCAACTGATGAAGCAGATTATTACAATGTTCCTTCAGATGCAGCAGGAAGAGATTTTCCATATCCTACCACACTAAACCATAATGGTGATGCTTTTACAGCAAACTCAATGGGATCTCATCAACATTTTACGATTGATATATCAATGACTCAAGGACAGATGAATCTACCTAACACTATACTCATAAATAATATGACTACTGGTAACATACAACCAATAGATGTAGATAGAGGATTAAGTGTACAGATTAATCCCAATACACCATCCTTAGTCGTACTGTATATCATCAGAGCATACTAATGGCAGTATTATATTCAAAAGAAAAAGGAAAACTGGGAACTCTTACTGGTTCTATTATAAACTGGTCTAATCAGTTAACATCTTCAGATCCAGAAGATCCTGTTTTATATGAAACTCTTCCTGCTGGTTATTTAAGATGTGATGGTAAAGTTTATCAGGCAGAAGTATTTCCAGAACTTGCTACGATATTAGGCACAGGTGTAAATTGTAGATATAAAAAACCAGATACAACATTACTTGACAATCAATTTCAAGTTCCAGATCTTGGTGCTAAAAGCACTAGAGCATCTAACTCAGCAAACCTTGGAGATTATCAAGACACTTATCTATTCAACGATGCTAATCAAGAAATAACTAAAGCTGGTGTAGGGTTAGAAGTACAAAGTAATATAGGATCAACATTTGAGGTACAATATCAAGGTAATTTTTTCTTACCATCACAAACTCTTGAGATTACAGGACAACCTGGTTTTGTGAGAGGTACTGGTAACTACACAGAAGAAACTGATGTCTTACATACAGCATTTCAACCACATGCTCACTTTCATGATGGTAAAAGATCAAGAATAAAAGCTGGTAATGGAAATGAATTTACTTTATTTGGTAGAAACTCTAGTACTAGTAAATCTACTTTGTGTATCATGCCATGGGCAAACAATACAAAACAAGAATTGTGTCAAGCAAGAGCAACAGTTCCTGCTGCTGCTGGTATAGTAAGAACTTATGAATCTGGTTGCTTTCCATTCGGTGGTACTCAGAGAAGAACTTACTGGGGTGGTTGTTGGGGTGGTTGTCAATTTCTAGAAACTAATCAGTGTTTAATACCAGCAGATATTCCACAAAGATATGGTGGTGATGGATTTGTAGGATCACAGGGAACTGGTGGTATGTCTAATGTTGTTGCACAATATCTCGGAAATACAGTTGATGCCAGTGGAGGTAGTGCAGCAGATTACTTACCTGGTGGTGCTATTGGACAAGGAACTCCTGGTGATACAACTGGAAGAATACTACAGTTTGGATGCAGCACTCAAGGATCTCAGCAAGGATTTGCTGTTTGGGGTGGTGCAACTCAAACTGACATTGGAAGTGTACCTGGTGTATCAGGAGACTGTGGAATAATACAATATGATGGAACAATATCATGTAGAGTTACTGGTCAGTGTGGTATAGGTCCTGCATATTGTCGTAAAGATTTAGGTACTAATAATTATGTCCCACTTGCTGCAAACTATTCACCTAGTATAGTTCCAGAAGCAGAACAAGTTCCTTTTGATTCTCAGGCAGACAATCCAATATTTCCTGCATTAAATAATGTTATAGCTGATATTCAAGAAACTGGCAACGAATGTACACATAAACATTTCGTTCCTTTTAATCAAGACCCACATAATTTTCAAATAAAAACAAATCCAACATTTATTCCTGCTGGTGATATTACTTCTACCATAGAAATTAATGTAAATGAAGAAAATAAGGCAGATGGTTACATACAACCATTTCTAGTTCAAGAATTTTTAATTAAATATTAAGATGGCAACATACAGGAATTCATACGCTAATTATTATTCCGATAAGACTGGTAACCATTCTCCTGTCGGATCAATTCTTCCTGTCTTTGCAGATGTCAACCTTAATTCAAATGACCCAGAGTACACATATCCACAGCATTTATATTGTGATGGTAAAGAATTAAATATTCGTGACTATCCAGAGTTGTATTCTATTATAGGAACTCAATATGGTGGATCAGTGGCAGTGAATAAAACTGCTCATACTCAACCAGGTGGTTTGAGAAGATCGTTTGTTTATAACAACAAAGTATTTTTTCAATTTTATTATGATCCTACAAACGATAAGGTAAATGTAAAAAGACCATATCCAGATAATACTTTACTCAGATTTCTTCAAGAATCAGGATCACTTGGATCATTTCCCTCCAATGAAGCATTTAATACAACAACATTTTATAGACTCAGAACACCAGAAGGAGCATACCAAACTTTTCTTGATGGTGATGTAGATGAAGGTATTAATTTAACAGAACTTAATTGGATAAATTCACAGGCACAAACAAATGAGTTCGCATATTTTATCCTACTCCCAGACACTGTGGATATGTCAACATATAACGCAGCAGATTATACATGGGACTTCACCCAACCAATAGGACCACCAATACATCCTAAAATTGGGTTACAAAAAAGTTTTCAATTGAGAGATTATCCATATAATATTGGAACATTTAATCTACCAGACTACAGACAAAGAAAAATACTTGGATTTGGTACTGTCAACGGAGCAGGAACAGCAACACCAGAAAATGCAGTTAATAACTTTGTTGGACAGACTGGTGGACGGTGGTATATTGCTAAAAATACAGTGATTGATAGTGGAGAGTTTTTTACTCTTGGTGATATAAAAACTACAGGATACAATACAATTACAGCAGACGTCCCTGCATATGCTATTGGTAGTGTTGATTATCAGATAGGACCTATACAAGATTATGTATTTCCATTTCCTCCAGAACATACACATAGAATGTTAACTGTAGAGGTTGATGAGACAAAACAAGCAGAATTAGGTGCAGCAGAAGTTGATAAGTATGCTGTAGCATATCTTAATAGTAGAGCAAATGTCAATTTATTTGAACCAGCTGGTGTTGGTGGACAGGCACTAGGTCACTCTCATGGTTTAATTGGTGAAGCATTACAGAACTCACTTACAGCAACATATGGCAATAGTGAAGGTATTGGTGATAGAGTTTCGTTTGATTCAACCGATCCTAACTATACGCAATATTTAATATCAGAATCACCAACTATAGTTGTGACTTCAATGACATATGATATACCAACTCAATTAATTACTGTTAATACAGACGGTGCACATGGATTTTCAGTTGGTGATGTAGTCACTGTAAGTGGTGCATTGCCAGTGGCATATAGTGGTAATTTTACTATAGGATCTGATTCTTTCTCTAACATTGCGTTTACTGCAAGTCCAAGAGACGGTGAAACACCAGCATCATCCCGTGCTACAGGAAATATAACAGTAAAACTAGCAAATGGTTATTTTGTAGAGCAAGAATCTACTGCAAATCCAAAAGCATATGTTATTGATGGTAGTACATTGGTAGGTGGAAAACAAACAGAATTTGAAATACCTGGCAATGCTATCATAGTTAAAGACTTACAATATGTTGCACCAACTAGTGTAAACGTAGATGCACCGCCAGAATCAGACAATGTTGTTTTTGTTGAGATTAGTTTAGTTGCACCTGGCGGTGGTGGTGCTGACCAAGATACTGATGGACAAGATGGACAAGACTGTTCATGTTCATTTTTTGTTGATGGTACCTTCTATACTATAACTGCTGAAGGTGGTAAAGGAGGAAAATCTGGAAATAGTGGTGGTGCTGGTGGACAAGGTGGTAGTGTATCAGTTCCTGCTGCATTATTAAGTGATAGTAGATTTAGTATTACCACTACTAATGGTGATGCTGGAAATAGTGGTGGTATGACTGGAAATGGTCAAAATGATGTATATGGTGGTGGTGTTAATCAAGTAGAGGGTGTAGAACCTGGATCAACATCAACTGGTGGTACTGGAACATCTATTGCAAAATCACAAGTTAATAACGGAATATTTGAGCAACAATGGGAAACTAATGGATCATGGTCAGTTCCTGCAGCTGCAGAGAATGAACTCAGTAGAACCATAGAACTTACAATATCTGGTGGTGGCGGTGGATCAGGTAATGGAAATGCTAACTCTGATTGTGTAGGACAATGGCCAGGTTGGCCTTATACTTACAGTGGTAAGTTTCATCCAACTGAAGGAGCAGATAAAGATCATTGTGGTGGATATGCTGGTAGAGGTGAAAGAATATTTGGAAATACAGAGTTTACTTCTGGAACCATTAGTTGGCAGATTGGAAGTGGTGGTAATCCTGGTAAAAATGATAGATCAGGAAATAATGCTACAGGAACAACTGGAACCAACCCATTAACTGGTGTGGCATGGGGTCCTCCATTTACCAGTGGTGTTGGTACTGGAACAGAAAATTCTCAACCACATAGTAATGATCCAAGTAACCCCTTTGGAAGTCATTTCCAAGCAGGAGGAGGAAACGTAGGTGTACAAGGTGCGGGTGGTACAATATCTGGACAAGGTGCTCGTGGTGCATGGGGTAATGGTGGTACTGCTGGTTCTGGTGGTGGTGTTACTGGTGTATATTACAATGGAGTCTTACTCGCTGGTGCTGGCGGTGGAGGCGGTGGCGGTGGATCAGGTGGTGGTTTCAACGGTGGTAATACTACTGATCCTTGTTACAAAGGTGGTGACGCTCAACCAGCTACTCAAGGACTCGTAATAGCAACAAGTGCTCTTGACTTTGCTAGTGGTGTCAGTGGAGGTTCAGCTGGATGCTCTGCTGGTGGCGGTGGAGGTGGAGGATCAGGTTGTGGAGTAACTGGTCAGGCTGGACTTGGTGGTGAAGGTGGTACTGCTGGTATCGGACATAATGGTAATGGTGGAGGAAAAGGTGGAACAGCTGGTGTATCTGCAGTTAGAAGTGATATTTGGGGTTCTGGTGGTTTTAGTTTAGATTCTCTCGGTGCTGATCCATGTAGACCTGGTTATGTAAAAATAAAATTTTCTAACGTCACAGAATATTATGATCCTGTTGGTGGTGCTGGTGGACAAGGTGGTAGAGTTAGCATTCAAATTCAAAACATCAGTCCTTCAGCAGTCATGAGTTTAGGTAACCAAGGACAAGGTGGTGGATCTGGTACTAATGGTGGTAATGGATATATGAAAATAACATACTCTGGACAAGAAGAAGGAACTACAGTGCCAGGTACAATTACTAGTCCAGCAGGGAGAGTTTATGAATGTGACTCAGCGGGTAACCCTACTGGTAGTTCACAGGCAGCAAATATATGGCAATCATCAACAGATGAAAATATGAAACCAAGAGATTTTGGATTAGGAACTGGAAGCACTGCTGGTTTTAGTGGTAGTGGCATACCACAAAATGGTGGAGGTCAAATTTCAAAATATCTACCATTTACAGGTGCTGCTACTGATGCATTAGGAAAGAGACAGTATGAGGTAGGACCTTTTGATATGACAAATGTAAATAATATAAGATTTACTATGATCAGAGGTAGTGGTCAAAACGGTGGAGAAGAACCATCACAGCAATTAGATGTTTATTATAGAAAGGGAGGATCAAATAACTCAACATTATTTGAGTCAATATCACTTCCAGCATCAGATACAGCAGTTGGTTGGCAAGCAAAAGATTTTGTGGTAGGAGACACATCCCAAATAAAAGATGCTGTTATATATCTTATATTTGAACAAAATAGAACGGGTGAATATCAAACCTCATCACCATTTGATGATAACTATGGATTGGGAGCAATAACATTATTCTATGCTCCAACATTTTCTACCACATTTATTTCTACTGGTGGTGCAACGCTACAAGGTAACTTAAATGCAGCAGGGGAACCAGTAAATTCTGATACTGGTATTGATCAAGTTAGAAGAACAGTAACAGCTTTAGATGCATCATTGCAAATTAATGATGGTACATTTACAATGTCATCATCTACACCCATAACCACGACTGCAACCGTGACTGCAGAGAATGACATTCCTCTCATCACTAAATACCATAGGGTAAAGTATTTAATTAAGGCACTATAAATGACGACCACAGCATCACCATCACAAACATCTTTATATTTGAATGCCTTTGATAAAAACATTCAAGTTGATGGTATTATTAAAACTATTGACGATGGTTTTTGGACTAAGGAGATAGTTCCAATATTATATCCTTTATGGGATTCAGATAAAGATAAGTTAGAAGTGTTTGTCAAATATAAAGATGGCACTGCTAAAATGAATAAAACAAAGTACCAGAGAAATCAAAAGACTGGTACATATAAATGGATTTCATATCAATTTGATCTAGATCCATTCATGCCAGATGATGTTGATCAACTTTATACTAAATTAAAAGAGAAATTTACAGAGTATAGAGTAGGACAAGAGAATGATTTAGAAAAAGCATTGGCAGCAAGATATGCAAAGGATAATATTCTTAATTGGGCAAAACTTAGACTAATTAGAAATTTCTTACTATTAGACAGTGATTGGTCACAACTTGGTGATGCTCCTCTTACAGACGCAGAAAAAGCAAAGTGGGTAACATATAGACAGAAATTAAGAGATGTACCTACAGATAATGGTGAAGTTGCAGAACCAGCAACTGTAGTATTTCCAGTGACACCATTCAAACATGCTGAAATGGATGATGGTAAGGAATACTTATCTGATACCATTGAGCATTTCTATACAATGAATCAAACTGTTTACAGTAGATTTTCCAGTAGATTGGTTAACTATCTTACTCTCACAATAGGAACTACAGCAATAGACAAGATGCCACTATCTAGATTGACTAACGTAGGATTAAAAGCACAACCAACAACAGGTGATAATTCACTTGATGCTTTACTTAAATTTATTGAAGAGGGTGAAGAGTAATGTTAGTATCATTGGATCCAAAAACAACAGATATGTTAATTGCTGATTATGCAAAGTTATCTAATCAATTTATGATAATCATTGACAACAGTAAATATCATACACTTGCAGCAGATAAAAAAGCAACTGTATTCACATATTATGAAGATGTGATACCAGAGGCAGAGATTGATAGAATATTTGAGTTAGAGCATGTATATTACTATTTTAAATCAGAACAGCAAGCAGTAGACAACTGTTATGATTGGTTCCCACAACCACAGAATTTACCAGATGCAGATCATCATATAAAAGCATATGTTATAAGACCTAACGGTACAATACCATACGAGAACGCAGATCCAACACCGCCAGGTTGACAATCAAATAATATATGATAGAATGACAGCAGTTGAATAATCATATGCTGGAATTTTGT
>MDTE01102719.1_pt1 | contig 10539 bp, 12 predicted proteins | sample 811231 | NCBI WGS metagenome assembly MDTE01 (sample SAMN05326651, study PRJNA326480) | marine metagenome | isolation source: seawater | place: Indian Ocean: Red Sea | collected 2010 | reverse complement strand
TATTATTAAAAAAACAATTTAAGAAAACATTTTGTATTTTTTTTAAATTTTCAAATCTATCATCCAATTTGTTTAGATTATTGGTAGCTTGATCAAATCTAATATTATGTAAATTTGACCAAATATAAAGAGTATCGCCAAGGTAATTATTCAAAATTAATCCTGGATTTCTTTTTTTTGCTTTTAAAAAATAATTACTTGATAAATCAAACTTTGAACTTTTAAGATAGTAAATACCTAGTATCAGATTACTTTCAAAATTATCTTTATTTTCCCTATCAAGTTTTTTTGAATATTTGAATGCAAGATTATAATTACCTGAATTTATAAGCGAGTATAAATAATTTGATGAGAATGATCGATGACTATCCTCAAGACCATCAAGTCTTTTAAAGTGATTAAATGAGTCGTTATATTTGCTCGAATTTAAGAGAAGAATTCCAGAAAAGTAATCAGCTATATTATCTGCATTATTGAATTTATCTAAATTTTTAGCCTGTAATGTGGAAAAAAAAATAAAAATAATGACAAATAAAAAATGTCCTGTAATCTTGATAAAATATTTTAAAATATTCATATTAATGTTAAAAAAAAATATACCTCATTCAATAAAATTAATGCAATATTATAAAATGATTAATTATAATTTAATTTATAATAATAAGGCAATAAACAGATATAAAAAGAACAATTTTGAAATTTCAGAGGATAAATCCAAAAAACTAAATTTGTTAAAAAAATCTATCATTAATATAAAAAATTGTTATCTAAAAAAACAAGCAAAAAATCTAGTGTTTTGTGATGGTAATCCAAAGTCAAAAATAATGCTTATAGGTGAAGCTCCAGGAGCTCATGAAGATCAAGAAGGTCTACCTTTTGTTGGTAGAGCTGGAATGTTGTTAGATAAAATGTTAGCTGCAATAAATTTAGATAGAGAAAAAGTATACATATCGAATATAATAAACTATCGACCTCCTGAAAATCGAAGACCTACAGATGAAGAGATTAAAAGATATTTGCCTTTTATAACAAAACATATTGAAATTATTAATCCAAAAATACTGGTTCTCCTTGGAAGTACAGCTATGAATGCACTTATTGGAAGCAATAATGTTATTTCAAAAATGAGAGGAAAATGGATCGAAAAAAAATTTGGTAGCTGCAGAGCATCAGTAATAATTACTTTTCACCCAGCATTTTTAATGAGACAACCTGCTCAAAAGAAATTTGCTTGGATCGATTTAAAAATGATTAAAGAAAAAAAGAGTTACCTAAAAATTTAGTTGAAAGAATTAATGACAGCTGGAGTTGATGAGGTTGGCAGAGGATGTCTTGCAGGCCCTGTTGTTTCAGCTGCGGTAATCTTGAAAAAAGGGATAAACTTAAAACTTATTAAAGATTCAAAAAAAATATCATTTAAAAAAAGAGGTGAAATTTCAAAACACATTAAAAAAAACTCGTATTTTGCAATAGGCACCGCATCGGTTGAGGAAATCTTAAATTTAAATATATTGCAAGCTTCATTGCTTTCTATGAAAAGAGCTATTGAAAAACTTGCAGTAAAACCAAGTTTGACTTTAATAGATGGAAATTTTGCCCCTGCAGGCTTAAAAAATTACAAAACAATTATTAATGGAGATGAGAAAATTAAAGTTATAAGTGCAGCCTCAATTATTGCAAAGGTTTATCGAGACAGATTTATGATAAGACTATCTGAAAAATTTTCTAATTACGCTTGGGAGACAAATTTTGGTTACGGCACTAAAGAGCATTTAGATGGTTTAAAGAAATTTGGAGCAACTGCACACCACAGAAAAAGTTTTAAACCAGTACACAAGATATTGTCGAGTTAGGAATCTCTAACACAAGAGGACTCTTTTTTTTTCTGAAATAATTTGACGCTAGATTCAATTTGTAGTTGAATCTATTGATGCTTAAATTTTCCAACAAAATTCTTAATGGTGATAGTTTAAAAGAATTAAAAAAAATCCCGGACAAAACTTTTGATTTAGTTTTTGCTGACCCTCCTTACAACATGCAGATTGGTAAAAAATTAACACGCCCAGACTCAAGTACAGTAAACGGAGTAAATGATCAGTGGGATAAATTTTATAGTTTTAAACATTACGATGATTTTTGCAATGCTTGGTTAATAGAATGTAAAAGAATTTTAAAAAACGATGGAAGTATTTGGGTGATAGGTTCCTATCATAATATTTTCCGATTAGGATATCACCTACAAAATTTGGGTTATTGGATACTTAATGACGTCATTTGGAGAAAAAATAATCCAATGCCTAACTTTAGAGGTACGAGATTTACTAATGCGCATGAAACTTTAATTTGGGCATCAAAAAATAAAAAATCGAAATACACTTTTAATTATCAATCTCTTAAATGTTTAAATGATGATTTGCAAATGAGATCTGATTGGACTTTACCTATTTGTAATGGAAAAGAGAGATTAAAGAAAAATGGAAAAAAAATACATTCTACACAAAAACCCGAAGCGTTGCTTCACAGAATTATATTAGCTACCACAAATAAAGGTGATATTATTTTTGATCCATTCTTAGGCACTGGTACAACAGCAGTCGTAGCAAAAAAATTAGGAAGAGAATATTATGGAATTGAAAAAGATAAAAAATACTTTTTAGCAGCTAGAGAAAGAATTAATAAAGCAACAAAAATTGAAGATAATTATCTTGATACAATTGAAAATAATAAAGCAAAACCAAGAATACCTTTTGGTTCTTTAGTTGAATTAGGAATAATTAAACCAGGCACCTCTTTGTTTGACCCAAAAACAAAAATAAATGCAAAAATAATGGCTGATGGAAGTTTAAAGTATAAAGAAACTGAAGGATCAATCCATAAAATCGCAGCAAAAATAATAGGTGCTGAAAGTTGTAATGGGTGGACTTATTGGTATTATGATGTCGATGGATCTTCTGTTTCAATCGATAGTCTAAGACAAAAATTTATTGCAGGAAAGTAAATTTAGCTCTTATACACTCTGCCTAAATAAGAATCTATAAAACTTCTTCTTTTTACTAGAAACTTTATTAAAAAGTTTCTAATAGCTTGCATAATCGAGCTGGAAAAGTGAAAGGCAAAAAAATTTAGACTTGATCTTTTTCTCACTATTTTTGCTCTTTTTAACCTCTCTTTGAAATAAATTTTTTGAATATCTGCCTTATCTTCTTTAAATAAATTAAATAACTCGTAAGCACTTTCTATCGATTGTCCCGCACCTTGCGCTAATGTCGGTAGAAAACCGTTAAATGCATCCCCAATATAAAACACTTTACTGTTTGATGATGGGAGTATTTGTGGGGTAAAATATAAAGGCCAAGATCTCAAATCACCGATGAAAATTTTTTCTAAATTTGGGTTTTGACTAATCAATTTATCAACTAAGGTCTTTATATTATCAGGATTGTATTTTTTATCTCTTATAATAGAAACCAAATTAAGTTCTTTATTTTTATTTAGAGGATAAATAACTATATGACAGTTTTTTCCCATCATCAGACTGATTTTTTCCTCATCTATATCTAGTTCAGATTTCGATTTTAGAATTGTTCTGATTGCGACAGCTTTTTTAAATTTTGGTTCATTTTTTTTCTTTTCAAAAAAAGTTCTAGTATTAGAAAAGATACCATCTGCAGCCACTACAATATCAACAAGATCATTGGTATTGTCATCAAATTTAATAAGCACTTTTCCTTTTAATTCTGAAACTTCTTTTATTTTTTTTCCAAACCGTAAGTGTTGGGTATAAACATCGTCTTTTAAAAATTCAATTAAAGTAGATCTTTGTAAGGTAGTATATTGAATTTTATTAGTATTAAATTGCGTTAAATCTAAATCACAAATTTTTTTATTTTGAATATTATAAAAATCAACTCCTTTTGGATGAAATATTTTATCATTATTTATTTTACTGAAACCAATCAAATTAAGTATATTTACACTATTAGTTGAGAGTTGAATTCCGTAACCTTCATCTAGAGATAGGCTTTCTTGTTTCTCATATAGCATGAAATCGTAGTCAGAATTTTTTTTTATAAAATTTGCCAGAGTTAACCCTGCTATACCAGCGCCAATTATTGCAAATTTTTTTTTCATTAAAATAAAGATGATACTTGTCTAAAAATTTTTTTTGTAAAACTTGGTACAAATTCTTTATTTTCTTTTAAAGAGTACCAATTGTATGTTGGTGGAATTTTATTTGAAAATTTATAGTATAAGTTAATATTTAATCTTAAGTTAGAGATTGAATTTTTATAGTTTTTAAGAAATTTCCAGTTTTTATTTTTTGAAAAACTATTAGTCTCTTTTATTTCTGGTAGATTAAAGTTTTTCAAAAAGCTAATTTGACTTTTTTTAGTCAGTGCAATTTGTTTTTTTTTATTTATATAACAAAAAACGTCAAAATTTTTATTTTTAATCATCTTGCTTTTAAAACTTAGAATTTTGTTGTTAGATTTAAAATACTTGCAGGTTTTTTTCAAACAACATGTAAGACAATTTGGGTTTTTCGGTTTACATATTAATGCGCCAAATTCCATTAAAGCTTCAACAAAATCAGCATTTCGGCTCGTGGTAAATAGTTTTTTTTTATTTTTTTCAATAAATTTATTTAAATTAATTTTTGCTTCATCTATATTTATAATTCTTAAAAAAACTCTCTTAACATTTCCATCTACAGCTATGGTAGGTCTATTGTAGATTAATGCTAATAATGCATTGGCTGTATAATCTCCAACTCCTGGAAGTTTTTTAATTTCTAAAAGTGTCTTTGGAAGCTTTGATTTATATTTGGTTACTAACTCTTTTGAGCATGCAAGTAAATTTCTTGCTCTTCTGTAATACCCAAGTCCTTCCCACATTTTTAAAATGTCTTTTTCATTGCTTTTTGATAATGCCTTTAAGGTTTTATATTTTTTTGTGAAATTGATAAAATAAGGGATAACGGTTTTTACTTGTGTTTGTTGCAACATGAACTCACTTAAAAGTCTATAATACAGCTTTTTTGGTGATTTTTTGCCAACACGCCAAGGCAGGTCCCTTTTGCTATTATCATACCATGCTAAAATTTTTTTTGGTAAAGTCGGATTAATATGCATAACAAAAATAATAATAAAACGCAGACGTTCATACAAGGCCTACGTCCTTTTTCAAGCTCAATTCCTAAGGGGTTAAAGAAATATTTAAAAAAGGGTGGTTACAACTATTCAAATATAGTTGATAATTGGACTAAAATGGTAAGTAATAAAATTTCTAATGCTTGTTATCCAATCACCATCAAAATGGAGAAAGGAATGAAAGATGGAACTCTAGTTCTTAATGTTATTCATGGTAAGGAAATGGAAGTCGAATACGCAAAAAACGAGATAATAGATAAAATTAATAACTTCTTTGGGTATAATTGTATTAAAAGTGTCAAGTTAAAAATTATCCAAGAAAAAATAAAAATTAATTTTAAAAATAACTCAGAAATTAAAGATTCTAAAAAAATAGAAGAAAAAATAAAATTAGTAAAAGATAATCAACTTAAAAATTCTCTTAAAAACTTTTTAAAAGCTTATAATGAAAAAAATAATTAAATTTTTTTTTAATAAATTATTTATCTGTTTAATTTTATTTAATACTCAGGTTGAAAGTAAGATATTAAGCATTGGAAAAGCCGAGGCGAAAGTGACAGTGAAAGTTTTTTCCTCACTTACCTGTCCTCATTGCGCAAGTTTTCATAACGAAGTTTTTAATCAACTAAAGAAGGAATTTATAGATAAAGGATTAGTAAGATTTGAACATCATGCTTTTCCATTAGACTTAGCAGCTTTAAATGCAGAGATAATTGTTAGATGTCATGTTGATAAAAATAAAAACTTTGAACTTTTAGAAAAAATGTATGAGAAACAAAAAATATGGGCGATTGGATCTGATATAAATAAGATAAATGAATCAATAAGAAAAATAGGGTTAGGATTAGATCTTTCAAATAGTAATATGAATAAATGTTTGGAAAATGATGAAATACAGGATGATATTTTAAATCAAAGAATTGAAGCACAAAAAAAATATAATATTGACTCAACGCCCACTATACTCATCAATGAAAAAAAATATAATGGTAAGGTTGATTATGAACAGTTTAAAAAAGAAATTCAAAAAAGGTTTTAAATGAAATTTAAAAATTTAGAAATGAATGGTTTTAAATCTTTTTCTGAAAAGACTACAATCTTGTTTGAGAAAGGCTTGACAGGAATAGTTGGTCCGAATGGTTGCGGAAAATCAAACATAGTTGAGGCTCTTAGGTGGTGTATGGGAGAGAACTCTGCAAAAAGTATGCGAGGATCTGGGATGGAAGATGTAATTTTCTCTGGAACATCTAATTTACCCTCAAAAAATATTTCTGAGGTTTCTTTGTTATTAGATAATGAAGAGAAAAGTGGATCAGCTCAGTATAAAGAATTTGACGAAATTTCTATAAAAAGAAAAATTGAAAAAGATAAAGGTTCAAAATATTACATTAATGATAAAGAGGTAAGAGCAAGAGATGTGCAAACTTTTTTTGCAGACTTATCTACTGGAGCGCACTCACCTTCATTAATTAGTCAAGGTAGAATTGGACAATTAGTAATAGCAAAACCATTAGAAAGAAAATCTATTTTGGAAGAAGCAGCAGGAATTTCTGGTATTCACGCAAGGAGACATGAAGCTGAAAATAGATTAAATGCAGCTGAAAACAATCTAAAAAAAGCTGATGAATTGAAAAGACAACAGCAAAAACAATTAGATAATTTAAAAAAACAAGCTGAGGAAGCAACAAGATACAAAGAAATATCTAACGAAATAAAAAAGATAGAGGCAGGATTATATTTTTTAAAAATAAAAGAAATTGAAATAGAAAAGAAGAAAATTCAAGAAAAATTAAGTGAATTGGATGATGAAATCAGTGCAATTAACATCGATTATAATCATAATAATACTCTTCTAGATGAAGAAAATAAAAAACTGGCGCCTTTAAGAGATAAAAAAATGGAAAGTGCTGCAACTCTTCAGAAGCTAAACTTAGATATAACTAATCTAGTTGAAGAAGAGGCTCGAGTTAAGTCGCTTCAAGATAAACTTGAGAAATCAATCAAAACAATTGATTCTGATTTAGAAAGAGAGAAAAGTATATCCTTGGACGCTGATTTAAATGAAAAAAGAATTTCAAAAGAAAAAAATGATCTTTTAGACACAGAAAATAAATTGTTGGAAGTTGAAACTAATTCGTCGAAAGAATTGCAAATATCTAAATCTAAACTTGATAAGCTTCAAAGTAATTTAGATGCACTGCTTGACTCGATCGAAAGAGATATAGATCAAGATAAAAAACTATCAAAAGATACTTTTAAGGAGTTAAAAAATCTTGTCAAAAAAATTACCTTATCTCAAGAGGAATATGCTGAGAAATACGGAAAAAATAAATCCATACAGAGCGACTCAATTAAAAGAAAAGAAAGAATTAAAAATATCGATATTGAGTTAGAAAATTGGGGAAATTTAAAAACTAATTCTAAAAAAATGATTTCAGAATTAAATGATAGACGAAATAAAATCCAATTAGAGATTGGTGAAAATCAAAAAAATCCAGAAAGAATTGCAACTTCTAAAGGTCAGAATTTACAAAACCTCAAAAATATTAAGAAAAGAAATGAAGAAATAGAAAATGAATTAATTCAAGCTGAAAAAAAATATGCTGCTATTAACGATAATTTAAAAGATATTCAATTAAATTTATCAGAGCTAAAAGAAAACAAGGCTAGAAACGAAGCAACTATAGAAGGAATAGAAAATAGAAAAAAGGATTTATTATATTCTGTAAAAAATGAACTAAATATTGATAACGAGTTATCTATATTACCACAATCAAATTTAAGCGATCTTGAAGTTAAAGATTATCCTAGCATCAAAGAACAGACTGAAAAAATTGATAAAACAAAAAAAAAGAGAGATTCATTGGGTTCCGTAAATTTAAGAGCGGATGAAGAAACAAAAAGATATGAGAATGAAATTAAAAAAATGGAGGATGATAGAGCAGATCTTTACTCAGCTATTATCAAATTAAAAGCTAGTATTGACGAGTTAAACCAAAAAGGAAGAGAGAGGCTTCTTGAGGCTTATACAAAAGTTAATAGAAAATTTAATGAAGTTTATACTAAATTATTTAATGGAGGCACTGCCAAAATTGAATTGGTTGACTCAGATGACCCACTTGAGGCTGGTTTAGAAATGTTTGTTTCACCTCCAGGGAAAAGACTTCAATCCATAACTTTGCTCTCAGGTGGAGAACAAGCTCTTACAGCATTGTCACTTATATTCGCTGTTTTTTTAGTGAATCCATCTCCAATATGTGTTTTAGATGAAGTTGATGCTCCATTAGACGACGCCAATGTAACAAGATTTTGTAGTCTGCTTGACGATCTTACTAAGATTACGAACACTAAATTTATAATTATTACGCACCACGCTTTAACAATGTCAAAAATGGATCGACTTTATGGAGTTACAATGGCTGAACAAGGTGTAAGCCAACTTGTGTCTGTTGATCTGCAAAGAGCTGAGGAATTAGTTGCATAAAAAATAGAATGACATTTCCTGAAGACTTTAAAACTCGCCTAGAAATTGCAAAAACAAAGTTAAAAAAACAAATCCAAGATGACACCGAAAAAAAGGGCTCATTTATGGGCAGCGCTTTCAAATTAGGCACTGAATTAGTTGCGGCCGTAGCAGTTGGGACAATAATTGGGTTTATTTTAGATAGTTGGTTTGATACTAAACCATGGTTAATTATAATTTTCTTTTTTTTAGGAGCGGCCGCTGGCATGCTGAATGTAATACGAGCGGCTAAAAGGATGCAAAAAGAGGACTAGAGGTTTTATATGGCAAGTAATCCAATGCAACAATTCACGGTCTACAAAATTGGACCTGAGATAAAAATTGGAGGGATAGATTTGTCCTTTACCAATGCAAGTTTATTTATGGTAATTAGCGCATCTGCCATTTTACTTCTTTTATTTTTGGGCTCTAAAGAAAAAAAAATAGTTCCTAATAAAATCCAGCTAATTTCTGAAATATTTTATACTTTTGTTGCAAAAATGATAAGTGATACAGCTGGCACAAAAGCGAAGCCTTATTTTCCATTTATTTTTAGTTTATTTATGTTTGTTTTATTTTGTAACATGATTGGGATGCTTCCGTACTCATTTACAGTTACTAGCCATATAATTGTTACACTTATAATGGCACTTTTTATTTTCATAGCAGTTACAATTATAGGTTTTATTAAACATGGATTTAAGTATTTAAGTATTTTTGTGCCGAGTGGTGTACCTAAAGTTTTGTTGCCTTTAATAACGATTATTGAAATCATTTCTTATTTAAGTAGGCCAGTTAGCTTATCAGTTCGTTTATTTGCCAATATGATGGCAGGTCACACAATGCTAAAAGTATTTGGAGGTTTTGTAGTTAGTTTAGGAGTATTTGGTGGATGGTTACCACTTAGTTTTTCAGTTGCACTAACAGGATTGGAAATTTTAGTAGCATTTTTGCAAGCTTATGTTTTTGCAATATTAACCTGTATCTATTTAAACGATGCATTAAATTTACATCATTAATAAAAAAAAGGAGGAAAAATGGAGTTAGAAGCGGCAAAAATGATTGGAGCGGGTCTCGCTGCGATCGCATTGGCTGGAGCTGGTGTAGGGATCGGAATAATTTTCGGAAACTACCTTTCTGGAGCAATGAGAAATCCTTCTGCAGCTCAAAAACAATTCCCTAATTTACTTTTGGGATTTGCTTTAGCAGAAGCAACAGGATTGTTTGGACTTGTAGTAGCTTTAATTATTTTATTTGCATTTTAGTAAATATAAATATGGTTAGAACTTTAAGTTTATTTTTAGCATTTAATGCTATCAACACTAACGTGTTCGCAGCTGAGGCTGGGATGCCTCAGCTGGATCCAACATATTGGGTATCCCAAGCGTTTTGGTTAATTTTAATTTTTTCAATACTTTACATTTCGATTTCAAGATTTTACTTGCCTAAGATTAAAAATAATCTTGACGATCGAGAAAATAAAATTAAAGAAGATTTAGAGAACGCAAATAAATTTAAGCAACAGTCCGAAACTAAAATAAAGGAATATGAGTTAATTATAGAAAATGCAAAAAAAGAGATAAATAAAATTCATTTTGATTCAAAAAATTTACTAGATAAAGATATTCAATCTAAAAAAGATGCCATGGAAAAAGAGATAGAAAAAGAAGTTGCAAAAGCACAAATAGACATTATTGAACTTAAGAAAAGCTCTATTATGTCTATTCAAAATATTTCTAAAAATATTGCATCAAATATTATTGAAAATATATCAGGTGATAAGTTAAATGAAAACAGTATTAAAGCGGTTGTTAAGGAAATATCAGAAAAAAATATTAGTAAACACTTATGACACTAGACGCAACATTTTGGGTTACTATTTCATTT
>MDTE01151122.1_pt1 | contig 10540 bp, 10 predicted proteins | sample 811231 | NCBI WGS metagenome assembly MDTE01 (sample SAMN05326651, study PRJNA326480) | marine metagenome | isolation source: seawater | place: Indian Ocean: Red Sea | collected 2010 | reverse complement strand
TACTCGTTGCTTTCTTTTTCTTCGCTGGTGCCATGCTAACGAAACCTCTACAGACGCTGTTGGTTATAGTTAACGCCGCCAATCTTACACGACACAAAAATCTAAACAAACACGTCCCGCTTAATCAGCGACGTGCTATTGTTATACAACTTTGCCAAACACGCAATTGCAAAAAGCGATTAATTGTTGAAAAATTTTTGGGTGGATAAAAGGCGTAAAACGCTAATATTCCACTTATCAACGCCTAAAACCAGATAACTCGACGTCATCACTTATGCAAGCCACCGCTTGCGTCTCCTATAATGTTTGACATCCTTAAAGCTTTTACGCTCTCCACTAGCTATTCCTAAGTAAAATTCTTTTACGTCTTCATTATCGCGGAGGTCTGCAGCTTGGCCATCCATTACCACACGACCATTCTCTAGAATATAGCCATAGTCAGCATACTTAAGCGCCATATTAGTGTTCTGCTCGGCAAGCAAAAAAGTAACACCCTCGGACTCGTTTAGTTTCTGTACTATTTCAAAAATCTCCTCAACTAATTGCGGCGCAAGACCCAACGACGGCTCGTCCAAGAGTATCATCTTTGGGCGGGCCATAAGGGCTCGCCCAACCGCTGTCATTTGTTGCTCACCGCCTGAAGTATAACCTGCCTGAGACTTTCTGCGTTCCTTCAGGCGCGGAAAATACTCATAAACCATGGCCAAATCCTCATTAATTTGTGATCTCTGACCCAACCTTGTGTACGCGCCGGTTAAAAGATTTTCCTCGACGGTTAGGTGTTCAAAACAATGGCGGCCTTCCATGACCTGGATCACACCCTTCTTCACTAGCTCGTTTGGTGATAACTGATCTATTCGTTCACCCAAATACTCTATGGAGCCTTTGGTTACATCTCCGCGCTCGGACCGCAACAGATTTGAAACCGCCTTGAGAGTGGTTGTTTTTCCTGCCCCGTTAGCACCCAAAAGGCTTACGATCGAGCCACGGGGCACATTAAAAGACACACCTTTCAACACAAGAATGACATGATCGTAAATAACCTCAATGTTATTCACATTTAGCAAATAATCTGGCGGTTTTGTCACCCCTATATGCCCCCATCGTCACGTAAAGAGATAAAGTACCCCCCGGTAAAATTTAGATCCTTCATGTAGCGAGGAAAAAACAATTGATCAGCTGCAGTCTTTGCGAATTTCATAGTTCCACTTCTCCGCTTCTTTAATAGCAGCCTCTTCAAGCATTGGTCTTACTATTTCTCGCATAGGCTCAATCCAATCGCTCACGATGACCCATTTTTCTCCATCCCATTCCTGGAATAAAACTGGTCCACTCCCCTCATGGTCGGCGCACGTAACCTTAAATGGTTTGCCAAAACCTGTCGCACCTAACTCCTCCAGCCGCTCATCAGTTAAGTTTATATGTTCAAGCCCCCATCTCATTTCCTCACCGGTTATGGTTCCACCAAATTCAACTATTGCATTCCGTAGACCCTCAGCGATTAACATTGCATTGAATACACCTCGTGACCAAAGGACGTCTCCATAATCGTGTTCCTTTGCTAACTCAATATCACCTCCATAGGCATACTCTAAAATATCCTTATGAAGTCTAGAAAAATCTCCGGGGGCATGGAAGGTCGCGGCGCGATAACCCTTCGCCTTTAAGCCAGCGGGCCTGGTATCTACTTCATCTCCCGACCACCAGACGCCAATAAATTTATCCATGGGAAAGCCAAATTCGGAGGCTCGGGAGATTGCCGTAGCATTCATGTTCCCCCAGCCCCACATAAACATGTAATCAGGCTTCCAACGTGCAATTTTCCGCCACTGGCTACGCTGATCCTGCATTTGGGCCATGGGCACAGCCCAGGTTTTCAGCTTGTAGCCAAATTTTTCACTAAGGACCTCTAGAAGGTGAATCGGTTCCTTTCCGTAGCCTGATTCAAGGAAAATGAACCCGATCTTTTTATCCTTGAGGTTATCCATCCCGCCCATTTCTGCCCCAATATATTTGATAAAAGCCGAAGCTTGGGACCAATAGGTAGTAGGAAAATTGAATACCCAAGGGAACCAACGCCCATCAGCGGCACCACTAAAACCATAACCCATGGTTAGGAGAGGTATTTTATCTACCCGAGCTTTAGGAACTAATTTGTAGGTCAACCCGGTACTAAACGGGTTCGAAACCAACGGCTTCATATTTTTTAGTCTTTCATAACACTCGACCCCACGGTCTGTCCGATAACCGAACTCGCACTCCTCCCATATTATTTTCCGACCTTCTATACCACCATCACGTTTCATAATCGTTTCGAAATACGCATTTAACCCATTGGCTACCTTAACCCCGTTTGCCGCAAATGGCCCTGTACGATAGGTATAGAGAGGAACATACAGGCTATCCTCCTCAGCGAAAGAAACCGAAGTTAAAGGAGCTAACATAGCCCCAGAAATCAAAGCGCTTACAAAAAATCTCAGTACCCTCATAGTAGCCTCCTTGGGTTTGGCAGCATCCAGGCTCAACAGATATGACCCTAGCATATAGACGAAATCGGAAGCAATTCTGCCCCCAGAGCCACAGCTCAATATGGAAACGGCCACTGCCGCAATTTCTCCTTAACAATTTGCCACAACCTAGCTAAGCCAGCGGGTTCCACGATAAGGAAAAAAATAATCAAACCACCAAACAACATATACTCTATGTGTTGAATCACGTGCGAAGGAATATCAATCTGCAAGAGTGGGAAAAAATTTCTTAAAAAGACCGGCATTAACACAATAAATGCAGCACCTAGGTATGACCCTAAAATACTGCCCAGACCCCCAATCATAATCATAAACAAAACTGGGAAGGATGTTACAAAAATACCAAATGCCTCCGGATCAACGTTCTCTAAATAAAACATTACATACATGGCTCCGCCTATACCGATATAGAATGAGCCAATAGCAAATGCCGACAGTTTAGTAGCTAGGGGCCGAATGCCAATCAACTCAGCCGCAATATCCATATCCCGTATAGCCATCCAGGATCGCCCTATCCTTCCACGGACCAAATTCTTGGCACAGAGAGTTAATACAAATACCATGCCCAGCATGAGCAGGTACTTTGCCCAACTTGGAGCACCTGGCCCCATGACCAGGACACCAAACAACTCCCGCGGAGGAGCACCAATCGTACTGGACGGACTATAATCGGAAAGCCAATCTATACGATTGATACACCACTCAACAAAAAATTGGGCTGCGAGAGTCGTGACAGCAAGATAGAAGCCCTTAATTCGAAGGCTTGGAATCCCAATTATCACTCCGAAAATAGCGCTAATTAAGCCGGCAAGAAGAAACACGACCACAATATTCAACTCGGGAAAACTGGTTGTTATTTTGAAGAATGAATAAGCACCGACAGCCATAAAACCACCTGTCCCCAGGGAAATTTGGCCAGCGTACCCGGTTAAAATATTGAGGCCCAATGCGCAAAGACCCAGACACATCACGGGAAACAAGATTACTTGAAAGAGATAATCGTTCCCAAAAAGGGGCGGGACAACACAAGCAAAAACCATAAACGCCCAGAATAAGTATCTATCTTGGGTTATAGGAAATATTTGCTGGTCCGCAGCGTAACTTGACTTATATTGACCCGTCTCGCGATAAAGCACCTTTGTATCCCTACACTCTCTCGATTATTTTTTCTCCAAAGAGGCCCTGTGGTCGGAACATTAAAAATACCAGAGCCAAAACATAGGCAAACCATTGTTCAATTGATCCCCCCAAGGCGTCACCCCAGTACAACTCCGCTATTTTCTCCCCAACCCCGATTATGAGCCCACCAACAATTACTCCCGGAACCGAGGTAAAGCCTCCTAAAATCAGTACTGGGAATGCCTTCATAGCTATCAACACCAAACTAAAGTCCACGCTACTACTTGCTCCCCACATTATCCCTGTGACTAAGGCCACCAGACCAGCAACCGACCAAACTATTACCCACATAGACCTCAAAGGAATCCCGACTGAAAGGGCCGCCTGATGATCATCGGCAACGGCACGTAAGGCCCGCCCCACTGGGGTTTTTTGGAAAAATATAGTTAAAACAATGACGAGTAACGCAGCGCACCCTCCAGCGGTAAGATCTAGCTTCTGCAACCAAAGTTCGCTACCCAGAAATGGGATAATTAGAGGCCCTGTTCCAATATGCAACGCCTCCGTGGGAACCAATTTTTGAGAAGAACCACCAAATATGAATTCGCCAAAACCCTCTAGGAAGAACGCCAATCCAATGGTAGCCATAAACATAATAATCTGATCTTGATTTACCAAGGGCCGTAAAACCACCCTCTCGATAGCAAAAGAAAGACCTACCATTACCAACATGGCAACAATAATTGACATTACGATTCCCAAGCCTGCTTCATAAACAGTAATCATGCATAGGGCTGCAAACACCATCATGATGCCTTGGGCAAAATTAAACACGCCCGAGGCCTTGTAAATCAGACAGAAACCTAGGGCGACAAGCGAGTACATCACACCAGCCATCAAACCCTCAAGAATGATCTGGAGAAAAAACACTGGGTCTTCCACTATTTGCAAAATGGGATCGACCGTCACAGCAAAAAGAAAATCCATGTGCCTTAGTTCCTACTCGCCTTCTTTACCAACGAAGCGTTAAGTGGCGGACACCCCTAAATAGGCGTCTATAACATGTTTATCAGAGCGCACTTCGCTGGGCGGACCATCCGCTATTTTTTGCCCATAATCTAATACTACAACACGATCAGAGATATCCATAACAACCCCCATATCATGTTCAATCAGGGCAATTGTTGTTCCAAAGTGATCGTTCACGTCAAGAATAAAACGACACATATCCTCCTTCTCTTCTGTATTCATGCCAGCCATTGGCTCATCCAAAAGCAACAATTCGGGCTCGGCAGCAAGTGCTCTACCGAGCTCTACTCTCTTTTGTAGACCGTAGGGAAGCCTGGACACTATCGTTTTTCGTATCGCTTGAATTTCTAAAAAATCAATTATTTCTTCTGCCTTGTGGCGATGCTCCAACTCTTCTCTCCGCGCAGGCCCAAAGTGCAAGGCCTGCCACAAAAGGTTTTTGCTCATTTTGGTATTGCGCCCAGTCATAATATTATCGAGCGTTGTCATCCCACGGAAAAGCGCAATATTTTGAAATGTTCGGGCCACGCCCGCCCTAGCCACTTCAGCCGGCTCCATTTTAGACCGCCCCACACCTTTGAAGACAATGGTTCCGCTATCAGGGGTATAAAACCCGTTGATAACATTCAGCATAGAAGATTTTCCAGCACCATTTGGTCCTATGATCGCGAGAATTTCCTCTTGGTCAACCCGAAAGCTTATATCCTCTAAAGCCTTAACAGCTCCAAAGCTAAGTGATATATTTTTTACCTCTAACATTGGTTCTCTTACCTTTGCCACTGTATAAGACCGCTCGCCATTATTTAGGCTGCCCTGACATCTACACGACTCTCTCCGACTGCCTGTAAAGCAACATCCCGGATGGCTAAAGTTGCTTGGATGGAGCCGGTACGCCCGTCCTCAAAGGTGACTTGAGCATCAATATCAACACTATCTGCGCTACTATAAAGGGCTTCGACAAGGTCCGAGTATTTGTCAGCAATAAATCGCCGACGCACCTTCCTTGTCCGAGTTAACTCGTTATCATCTGGGTCAAGCTCCTTATGCAAAATAAGAAATCTGGTAATCTGCGATTCTTTCAGCTTTTCATCCTGAGCCAGACTTCCATTAACCCTTTCAATGTCCTTGCCAACAAGTTCATAGACGTCACTCTTTGAAGCTAAATCGGTATAACTTGTATACGACAGTCCCCTGCGCTCTGCCCAATTTCCCACCGCCTCGAGATCAATGTTAACAAATGCCGTCACAACGTCATGGCCATTCCCAAACGCCACTGCCTCGCGCACATAGGGGCTAAATTTTAATTTATTCTCTATATATTTCGGTGCAAACATCGCTCCATTATTCAGCCTGCCCACATCCTTAGCTCTGTCAATTATCCTAAGTTGCCCTTCGCTATCTATTAGTCCTGCATCACCAGAGCGTATCCATCCATCAGCCGTCAGAGTCTCCTCGGTCGCTTCCTGGTTTTTATAATATCCCTTGAACACCCCGGGACTTCGGCACAGTACCTCCCCATTTTTCTCGATACGCAATTCAACCCCCGGATATGGCACACCCACAGAATCCGCATGCACTGCGCCATCCGATTGCCCAACAACAAGAGCTGTCGCCTCTGTCATTCCATATAGCTGCTTAATGTTGACACCTATAGATCGATAGAACGTAAATATTTCTGGCCCTATCGCCTCACCAGCGGTGTAAGCAATCCGCATCCGCGAAAAACCTAGATTATCCCGGAGTGGGCCATAGACTAGAATTCTTCCTAGAAAATACAACCAGCGAGAAAAAACGCCCACCCTCCGGCCGTCCATGATTCCCGGACCAACACGCTCTGCCACTTTCATAAAAAAACTGAATAACTTTCGCTTCACCCAACCAGAGTCCTCGATACGTACCATAACAGTAGTAAGTATGTTCTCCCAAATTCTGGGTGGGGCAAAAAAGCATGTGGGCCCAATTTCACGAACGTCCTGTAGAACTGTATCAGCGCTCTCCGGGCAATTAACAGTGAAGCCTCTGCACAATGCCTGTCCATAAGAAAATAAATGGTCACCAATCCAAGCCATAGGCATGTAAGCCACCACCTTTTCATTCGAGCTTAAATTGTCATGTTCGATACCGCTCCATGAAGTGGATATCACATTCTCGTAGGTCAACATAACACCCTTGGGTTGGCCCGTGGTGCCTGACGTGTAGAGCATAACTGCAATATCTTCACCTTCTCCCTTACCTATCTCCTCATCTATAAAATTTGGCTTCCCAGCCTCAAATTCCGCACCCTGTTTCACAGAATCCGCATAGGACATTAAACCCGGCTCATCGTAATGACGCAAACCTCTATCATCCTCAAAGATAATAAACTCTAGGTTAGGCAATTGCTCCCTAACAGCCAGCAACTTATCCACCTGTTCTTGATCTTCAACGACGGCAAAACGCACTTCTGCATGATCTAGGATAAATACCATCTCATCAGCAATTGAATCCTGGTACATCGGAACTGGAACCCCACCAAGCATTTGACTCGCCATAATTCCAAAATAGAGCTCCGGTCTGTTATCTCCAATTATCGCAACCTTATCACCGCGCTGAAACCCACATTTCGCCAGCCCCCCTGCCAATGAACGAGCTTCTATTAAGTATTCCCGCCAAGTCCAAGATTGCCATATGCCAAAATCTTTTTCACGGATAGCCGTTTGGTTCCCTCGAGAACCCGACAGACAAGCCAAAAGCTTTGGAAACGTACGAAACGCCCTTAGATCACCTTCGCCCAGATCCGTCATATTTTCCTCCCGCGCGCAATACACCATACGCCCTGTTCTAAAGGATTCAGTTTATCCTGCCAATGGGCAGCACTCCTGCAAGCATACATAAAAGAACAGAAGGCGCACACCGCCTTTTCAATACTCGCCTTCTAGACGGTCTCCATTCGCATAGTACGTTGTGCCTGTACCCTTTCGGGCTCCATCAACAAAGGAGCCCTCAAACCGGTCTCCCCCCTGATAATACACTATCCCGAAACCGTTTTGCAGACCATGAAGAAACCCCCCCTCATATCGGTCACCATTGACATATATCAGAACTCCCTGACCGTGCATCTGACCATCCTTAAATTCGCCCTGATATTGGTGACCCGCTGCAAATTCAAGCGAGCCTTGCCCATTTTGTTTGCCACCAACAAATTCGCCTTCATATCGGTCACCGTTTGCCAAGGTAAGTGTCCCATGCCCTTCCATCTGGCCTGACACGAAGTTTCCCTCGTAAATGTGCCCAGATTCGTAAACAAATTTCCCAACTCCATGCATCTGACCACCCGCCACTGCCCCATCATATCGATCACCATTGGCAAACAAAAAGCGGCCAGCGCCTTCTCGCACACCGCCTCTGAACTCGCCCTCATATCGATCACCATTGGCAAACACAAATAACCCTTGGCCATGCATTTGGTCTGACTCGAATGGCCCTTCATACCGGCTACCATCTGCAGAAATAGACACTCCCCACCCTGAACGTTGACCCAGAACAAAAGAGCCCTCATACCGGTCGCCACTAGCGAAGGTGAAAATACCCTCTCCATGTAGTTGTCCCTCTACAAACTCACCCTGATACAGGTCACCATTTTCATACCTAAAAATTCCCACACCATGCATTTCGCCAAGCTTCAGGGCTCCTTCATAAGAACTCCCGTTGGCAAATTCTATCTTCCCCTCCTTCAAAGAAGTCGCACCGGAGGGACTGACCTCAACACCACCTGTCTCCTGAGCCATTGACAGCGCCGAAGGCCATACAGCCAAGCATGCAGACAGGCAAAGAGCACAAAGACTGGATCGTATTTCTAAAGTCAATCTTTCTCGAAAAATCACCTCTTCCTCCAATAAACTCTGGCGAGCCCCTATACTCAGCGCCTAACAACCGAAAAGACTACACGGGCCGCAGACAGGCCCATCCCTAATTAATTGCTAATTTAGCGCGTTGCCGCTAGCTTTGCACCACCTACCAGATTTAAAAGCTACAAATTGCTAATCACAACGGGGCCCCTCAATTGCAAAAAGAAACTCCTTACGCTCTGGAAATCAAGGAGCTCATCCGCACAATTCCCAACTATCCTAGTCCAGGCATAATGTTTAGGGATGTTACCACACTCTTAGGCCACTCCAAGGGGCTTCACGCAGTAACCGAGTGCCTCATGCAAAGGTATCGCGGAGAAACACTATCTAAAGTGGCTGGGATAGAAGCCAGGGGGTTTATTTTTGGAGCTATTCTTGCGGCGAATTTGGGAATTGGCTTTGTTCCCATCCGAAAACCAGGGAAACTACCGGCTGAAACCTTCTCCCGGGACTATGAGCTGGAGTATGGCTCAGCGAGCCTAGAAATCCATACAGACGCAGTAACTGCATCCGATAAAATTTTATTAGTTGACGATTTATTAGCCACTGGCGGTACTGCTGAGGCAGCAGCCGAATTACTTGAAAAGTGTGGCGGCGCAGTCCGGGAATGTTGTTTTGTCGTGGACTTGCCAGATCTTGGAGGAAGAGAGCGCTTGAAAAAGGCTGGGTACTCGGTTTTTTCAATTTGCGAGTTTGAGGGCGAGTAAACATCTGGGTCTTTCAAACTCACGTTATCGACAATCGCTGTTCGACCTCACCGCACACATAGTGGTATAAAAATGTGTGAACCTCCTGGATTCTGGGAGTGGAATCTGATGGAACAGAAATAACCATATCAGCCATAGCTGCCCGGCCGCCGCCGCGGCCAGTAAAAGCTATTGTCTTCATGTCTTTGGCCTTAGCCGCTGAAAGTGCCCTAATAATATTCTCGGAGTTGCCACTCGTACTTAAAGCCCAGACAACACCACCAGCCTCGCCCAACGCTTCCACCTGTCTAGAGAAGATAGTCTCAAACTCAAAGTCATTGCTCCACGCTGTTGTTATGGCAGGGTCCGTGCCCAAAGCAAGAACCTTGTATGGCGGCCGATTTACCAAGAACCTTCCGACTAACTCACCCGCAATATGCATGGCGTCCGCGGCAGAGCCTCCGTTCCCACACACAAGGACACATCTGTGGTTGGCGAGCGCTGCTACAAGGGTATCTACGACCTGCTGTACTGGGTCTTCAAGGCCACCTTCCGCTATAGCCGTCAGGAGGCTTGCACCGTTGACTAAATATTTATTAATCCCCATACCATCTCCCCGTTCTGCATCTTGGCCCAGGTGCCGCAGTACATTGTTCAACAATGTAACCAAACAACTAAGTCTAATACACCTAAAACTTCTAATTCAAATCACTTGATTTAGCGTCCTATAGTTTGGTCCCAAAGGTTTGCAGTAATTGCTGATTAGGTGCAAACTATTCACTCAATTGTCGATAAAATGGACTACAAGAAAATGCTTCAGCAGGCGCTCGACTTTAAAACTGAGAGTGATTACCTATATGACATATTGAAGACCGTTGGCGCTGACGATTTTAGTGCTCCCACGCAATTCAAAAATTGGTCCATTGATACTGTGCTACAACATTTGCATTACTTTAATGTCGCAGCAGACCTGTCTTTGGTGAACGAAACTTCCTTTCTAACCCTGCTAAATGAACTTAGAAAATCATCAAAAGAAGGCAAAAACATGGTGGCACACACAAGAGATAAATTAGATAACCTTTGTGGACCAGACTTATTAGAAACCTGGCATAATTTCTATGCGGAAATGGCACAACGGTTTTTCAAAGCAGATCCAAAGGCCAGGGTCAAGTGGGCAGGCCCGGACATGAGCGTGCTATCCAGTATTACCGCACGACTGATGGAAACATGGGCGCACTCGCAAGCAATTTACGACATGCTAGGCCACAAAAGAGTGAACGGAGACCATATC
>MDTE01071817.1_pt1 | contig 10540 bp, 3 predicted proteins | sample 811231 | NCBI WGS metagenome assembly MDTE01 (sample SAMN05326651, study PRJNA326480) | marine metagenome | isolation source: seawater | place: Indian Ocean: Red Sea | collected 2010 | reverse complement strand
TTATAACTGTAATACTGACCTTCTGCCCATCCTGATGAAAAAACAGTTCCTGATGCTAGCCTCTCCCATCTTTCAGAATCTTGCCAGTCAGTACTACTGTTGTCACCATCCGAAATACTTATGTCTTGTATTGCATAGTACAGATCACCGCCACGTTGTACAATATCACCTGTGCGATATTCTCTGTTGTAGGGCTGTGGTTCTAGATTAGGCGCTACCTGAAGTCCTGCACCCATTTCTGTTGCTGTACCATAATAGTATACTGTGCTAGGCACTGCATTATCTAACTGCACACTTACAAATCTAGTATTAGCAGATGAAAATCCTGCTTCATAAGCAGATGCAGTAACTTCCACACCATCTAAATTGTATTTGATCGTAATCCCTTTTGTAGCATCTGTAGCTAGAACAACGCCGCCGCCAATAGTTCCATTTTCTGTTTTACTTAAGAAAAATGGTTGGCTTACATTAAATGTTGCATTGCTAGGATCATTTTGATTAAATATATAAACTTTTCCAGTAAGTAAAGTAATTACACCTTTTTCTACACCATTGATATAAAAATTTCCAGATTCTTTCGCAGTTACAGTGTCTGTGCCTACAGTTACTTTGACAAATTCTGTTTTGGAATCTTTTTTGTCCCATTGTCCTCTAAAATTATAACTTTTAACAAGTACAATCCAGTCTATAGTACTGTCATCACTGTCAGCAGCTTGTGATTGTGATGGATTACTATCTTTATTGTTGTTAATAGCATAGTATAAAGTACCACCATATCTTACAATATCGCCTTGGTTATATGCTATTGTGTCATCCCATTCACCGTCGTGTTGGCTACCTAAAAGTTCTAAAGTAAATTTGTCATCATCAATTTCGCTATGACTTGATGTATGACTCTCTGTACACTTGAATATACTACCACCATATTTTACTAGATCATTTATTTTGTAATCTGTATTATGAGTCCATGGTCCTAAATAATTTTGTCCTTCATAAAATCTTTCCCAATTTAAAATATCATCTTCAAACACCGAACTTACATGTGGCTTCATACACTTGTACACCAAGCCTCCGTATTTTACAAGTTGCCCTAATCCATAAGATAAAGATGTAGCCCATGTACTGCTGTATTTGTTTCCTAGTACATACAGCTTCCAATTTAAATTTGTTGGATATGGAGTTTGTTCAACATATAAAGCATCAGTTGCAAATACATCTGAAGTATGACTGGTCACACATTCATAAACGCTACCTTCATAAATTACTAAGTCACCTTTATTGTATGCTGTTGCTGTAGCCCAAGTACCTGCAAAAAATCTACCACTTGTCATTACAACCCATTTTGGCTGTGGTTGCGGTGGATCTGATCCAGGTAAAATGGCATTTAAATCATCTCTAAACAAAGCACTAGCGGTATGTGTTACTAAACACACATAACTTTTACCATTTATTCTAATAATGTCATCTTTTCTATAGTCGGCACCTGTTGTCCAGTTACCTCTCCATCTATACTTAAATCTATCAAGGGTAAATTCTGCCATTAGTAATCTCCGCCCGGTGCTGAATATGTATTATTTTTTAGTACAAGATTATCATCGCCATCGCCATAACCTGGTGACGATATACCTGATGGGTATACATCGTCTGAAGAAAGTCTTTGTACAAATTGTCCATCTGTATAATCTATTTTATATGACAATGCCCTTGAATCCCATTTGAATTGAGGATATCTCAAATTGTCATAAACAATGTTATGATTCTCATCTATTCCACTTAAAAAGTCAATACCTTCTTCAAAATCTAAAAATGATTCAGCTGCAATACCTATTTCGTTTACAGTGATAGGATCTTCAACACCTGATAGTTGGTCTGACCTTACTAAGAAAAGTTCTCCATCATCATTTCTACGCAATCCATAGAAATATCTCTTAATAAAACTTCCAATAACTTCAGTTGGTCCTGTTCCAATATAGTAAGTCATTACGTAGTCTCCACAAAGCTAACAATAACGTCAACAGCATCGTCAACGTTACATTGCACTTTTAATTTATTATTTGTTCCTAATACAAGTTTTTCACCTGTTGACACAGCTCTCAAACTTGTTCCAGAAGCAAGTAAAGCATCTTTTAAATAATATCCAGTCACTGATGTATCGTCATCTAATAAAATACTTACTGTTAAAAATCCATTAGTTAAGTTAGTAATACTTAGTCCTATTACAGTTTGTCTTTTACTAGGATCGGTTTCAGCAACTACTACCGGAACTGTGCCTACATTTTTTACAACTCTATTTTTTACTTGTACCGCCATTTTTTATCCTAATATTAATGCCATTTCAACTGCTAAATCTTTTGCTTGTCCAAAGTTAATACCACCTGCACTACCAGCAACACTTGTCCAACTTGTTCCATCATATAATTCAACTCTTGCATCATCGGTGTTATACCTAATCATTCCTGTTGCTACAGAACCCCTAGCACTTGTGTTACCTACGGGTAAAACTACACCGTAAGTGCCACTAAATTTTACATATCCTGTACCTGAATTTTCAAAAACGCTCACTTCATCAGCTACAGTATTTGTAATTGTGCTACCGCTTACTCCAAAGTTTTCGAACTTTACTTGTCCAGTGCCGTTAGCAGAAAATTGAAGATCTGTATCAGTAGTACTTGTACTTATCACATTTCCGTTTATATTAATATCATCAACTTGCACTTCAGGTACTTCAAATCTAGTAGAATTAAGTGTTGCTACTACACTGTCACTTACATAAAATCTAATAGTATTGTCATTTGCACCTGGTGTTAATTCAGCTGTAATTTTAGTATCGCCGTCTCTATCTTGAACTCCGGTCAAATTGCTCCAGACTGAACCGTCGTAACCTTCAAATTGTGAAAGTGTTGTGTTAAATCTTATTTGTCCTGCACCTAATGTATTATCTCTTTGTGCAGTAGTACCTTTTGGAATTGCAAAAGAACCTGTACCGTCTATAATTACTGATCCACCTGTAGGATTAAATGTTAATGAAGAAGTAGATGTAATTGTTGTGTTATTGACATTAATACCTGCTAAGTTTATTCCACCTGTGCCGTTTGCTCTTAAATCTAAATCTGCATTGCTGTCTGTTGTTGTAATAAAATTTTGTTTAATAAGAATACTGCTAGTTGCAAATTCACTTCCTGTAATAACGTTAGATGTGTTAAGATTATTAGCTGTAAGTGTACCATTTACAAGTAAATTGTTGTTAACAACTACGTCATTATTACTTACATTTACTGTTCCTGAATTGCTTGCATTTAATTCTAATGGACTGTTACTGTCTTTAGTTTGAACTGTGTTTCCGCTTATTACTATATTCTCAAATTCTGCTGTTGCACCAACATCTAGATTGCCTGTGACTGTTGTGTTTCCTGATACTGTAAGGTCACCTGCTTGGGTTATATTTCCATTTATATTAGCTGTTCCATTAATTGTTATGTCTTGCAGTGTAGAAGTTCCGTTGACAGTCAAATTATTATCAATTTGTACGTTATTGTCTGGAATTAAAACTTTGCCTGTGCCACTTGCACTTAATTCTAAATCGGCGTTAGAATTTGTAACTTGTATTCTATTTGTGTTAATTAAGAAATCATCAACGTTAATTTCGTTTACATTTAATTGTTTCCATTTTTTATCACTTGTTCCTAAAAAATATGTGTTATCTGCACTAGGAATAATATCTGAAGAAATATTTGCAGGAATAGTAATATTAATAGCAGACGGATTTGATATTGTCACACCATTGGCTAAGGTCACATTACCTGTTACTGTTAAATTTTGGCTTATGTTTGTATCATCAAGTAGTTGTATCAAACCAGTTGCACTGTCTAATTGTAAATTTCCAGCTGTAGACTCTAAAGTATTTCCACTAAGTCTTAAATTTCCTGTGTCTACTCTTGAACCATTTATGAAAGTTGTATTTGATCCATCAGTAAAGGTAACTCCACTTGTTAGATCTATATTCAATGCATCTGCACTAAAATTTACTGTGCCAGTATCTTGTTCAACATGAAATAAATCTCCAACTCTAAAATCTCCTTTGTGGTCAACTGAACTGAACCTAATTTTAGCATCATTAGTTTGTTCAACTTCATTTGCCTGAATAGCTTGAGTAGGATCATTTGTAACTTCTTTGCCTGTACCTATGTAAGCAAGATTGTGTCCTATAGCATATACTAGCACACCAGGGCCGTCACCTACTAAACCTTTATTTCCGTACACAGATGCTGAAGCTATGGTTCTTATTTCAGCACCAAAATCTTTTAGATCAACATTTAATATTGTTGTTGCTGTTGCTCCCGAACCATTAGAAATACTTTGCGGTGTTGTATCAAAGTCTATTAGGTTTGTATTTTTACCATCAACTATTAGAATATCATTGTCTACACTTTCAACTGTTATTGTTGCAACCGTTGATGCATCTCTTGATGTAAATGTTACTGTATTTCCTGCGGCAAATGTTCCTGATATACCGCCTAATCTAATCCTTGTCTTCCCGTCAGATTTTTTACCTATAGGACTGTCAAATGCATAAATGCTTCTATTTGCGAAATAAGTAAAACAGTTTAACCATTCAATTCTTGCACCATTTGTTGCGGTTAAACCATCAACTCCAGGAGTTATAAAAGTAACTGAATGAAATAACATACTTGCTTCACGTGATGCACTTTCTGCATAGGAACCATCTACCAAAGCTCCTTTTCCTGCATCGCCGCTTGCAAATCCTCTTGGGTCTGATGCAGTAATAGCTGAACCTTTAGTTATCACAGTTACATTTCTTATGTAAGGTGAACGTGATGATACTGTGTAATTTGTTGCAAATCTAAATCCATATCCATCATTTGGATATACTTTTTCTCCACCTGCACAACTAAAAGTCATTCCAGATAAAAAGTGTCTATTGCCTATAAATGAATCGTGTGTTGCATCTATTGTAATTGTAAGATCGCCGGTTACATTGTTGTATGTTGCGGCTGTAATGTTTGCTTGGGTGCTTTCTCCAACTTCAAATGTACCTCCACTGACATAAGTATGTGCTTGTGGTGCTGTACCAATGTTAAAAGTTAACTGGTTGCTGGCAGGCATTCCTGTAACAACGTGATAGTTGCCTCCGCTATAAAAATCTTTTACAGTTAATTCTTCTACAGTACATTCACCATTGAGTAAAAATGCATTGTTGTATCTAGTATCTGTTGTTGGCTTAATAGTAACTGCTCTAATACCTGCGCCTCTGACTGTAACACCAACAGGAACTGTTAAAGGAAATACTTCTTCATATTCTCCAGCATTGATATACACCATGTCTCCTGCTGTTGCTTGTGACAAAGCATGTTTTACAGATGTAAAAGGATCTGCAGGATGTATACCATTGTTTGTATCTAAACCGTTTTCTGCAACATATATTGTGTTTCCTGGAGTGTTTGTTAAATCATTTATTCCAGCTACTGATATAGAATTAGTGTTAATGTTGCTGGCATTAAAATTCCTAACATAAACTTCGTCCCAACGTTTAGTAGAACTTCCTAAATTATATGTGTCAGTAGCATCAGGAATAATATTACTTGCAACTTCTCCGTTAAATGTAATTGTGTCAGTATCCGCATCACCTAACACAATGTTTCCATCGGCACTTATATTACCTGTAGCATGAATATTTCCTGTTACGTTTAAGTTAGAATTGACTGATACAGATCCAGTGCCATGTGGAGTAAATTCTATATTAGCATTACTATCTGTAGTGCTAATGGTGTTGCCTTCAAATTTTAAACTATCTACTAATGCTCTAGAATGGTATACTATATCATCAGCAGTACCTAGAAATATTTGCCCATTATCACTAGAAATAGTATTACCGTCTAAGGTAAGATTTCCTACTTCTAATTTATTAGTGATTCTTATATCTGTGGATCTTGTTGTACCGGAAACGTCTAGCTCGTATTGTGGATTAGAGTTGTTGATACCTACACGATTGTTGTTGACATCTAAATACAGAAGGTCTGTCTCAAAAGCTAAATTAATCCCATTTCGGACTAAGTTAGACTTTAAGAGCGGACCGGATATACGACCAACTGCCATCTCTTCTCCTTTATACGGGCATCATTAGTGTGCCTCTAACCCATTTTGACCTTCCCAATCGCTGGTTAACCGCGGTTTGTACTGCAAAAGATTTGGTCTATCTTAAGCATTAAAAGTATTTATCGATTTAGGAAATATATGTAGTTTTACCCAAGGATTAGATTCATTTCGAAGTTTATATCTTGTCCTTCATCAAGTGGCACTGTTTCAATAAATCCAGCACCATTTTCCCATATTGAACCAGTCCAAACTTCAAGTTTGCCAAATAAAGAATTCCATCTTAATTGTCCTTGTGTGCCTGGTTCGGTACCTGAATCATCAACCACAGGAATAACAACACCAGTTGTACCTCCGAATTTCCAGTATCCGTCACCTGTTGATGAAAAAGTTAAGTTATCATTAGTAGTTGTAGCAATTATTTTACTACGCTGAAATTCAACATTATCAACAAAAATATATCCATTTCCTGATGCTTCTAATTGTAAATCACTATTAGAATTTACAGATGTAATTGTGTTACCATTTGCTAAAACTTCATCTGCTTGCAATCCATTAATAGTAATTTTACTACTATCAATTGTACCTTGATTTACTCCTAATACTGAAAATAACAAAGTATTATTTGTAGGATGTGCAAGCACAGATGCTGTTCGATTATCAGAATAAATGCCGTTAAAACCTACCCAACCAGTATCGTAGCCTTCAAATATATTTGTTTGAGTATTATAACGCAAACCACCTTGAATATTAGATTGTTGTGCTGTTGTTCCTTTTGGTAGTCTTACATTAGATGTTGAATTTGTTATAATAACACTATCTGTAGAAATTGTTAAGTCTCCAGTTTCTGTGCCTATTCCGTTAGGTGACGTAAAATTTACATTTTCAGCTTTAACTTTTCCTGTATAACTACGTAAATCTAAATCACTATTTGATTGTGTAGTTTCAATAACGTTTCCGTGTATAAAAATATTTCCAGTATCAAATTCAGCTGTTATTCTTGTAAAGTTATTGTTTGAAAAACTTAAAATTCCATCCACATTTATATTATTTGTAACTGTTAGGTTATGGAATAATACGTCTCCAGTACCACTAGATACTAATTCTAGATTACTATTAGATAAAGTTGTTCCTAATGTATTGTTTTCTATTTTAATGTCTTCAAACTGAGCATCATTTTGTACAGACAATCCATCTGTAGTATATGTATCTGTTGTATAGTCATTACCAAATATAATTGTGCTACCTCCGGCAGCATTTAAATTTTGTAAAGATAAATCTTGAAAAGTACTATTGCCGTTTCCGATAAAATTATTTGTAATTTCTACATTGTTATTAGGAATATAAATTCTTCCAGTACCATTTGTTAAAAATTCTAAATCTTCATTTGATACAGTAGTTGTAATTTTGTTATCAATAAATCTTATGTTGTTAACATTAAGTTCCGAAGTTGAAGTAGATTTAAAATATTTTTTAGTAAAAAAATCATCTGATCCTAAATTAAAGGTAGTATCTTGACCTGGAATAAGATTTGTTGTACTTGTATCAACAGTGGTTAAATTAGGTATTTGTCCTAGTTGGTGTGTTAAGTCTCCATTTATAATTAAATCGCCAGATAAATTTAAAGTAGGTATATCTACATTGCTGAGAAATTTAATTTGATTACCTGTACCAAAACTGTTAAGATCAAACTGAGATGAAAGCGTTTGTATTTTATTTCCACTTAGTAAGAAATCTCCTACATTAATACTTGTAGGTGTTATTTCTGTAGTACTACCACCTGTTGTAATTTGTAAACTATTTAAATTATCAAATTGTGCCTGCGTGATATCTAAACTTGTAGTACCATTTTCTAAATCAACAAAAAATTGATCACCTACCCTAAAATCTCCTGTGTGATCTTGTGAGGTAAAATACACTTGTGCTGAATTAGCTTTGACAATCTCTTGTGTTTGGTCTGCTCTACTAGGATCATTATCAACAAATTTTCCTGTGCCTATATAAGCAAGATTATGATTAATAGCATAGATTAGAACATTATTACCATCGCCTTTTATACCAGTATTACCGTAAACACATGCACTTGCAATGCTTCTTAATTCTACACCTGTTTTATTTGCACTGTCTGGTGTAGTTCTGCCTGTTCCGTTTTGGCAATGAATACCTATGTTTGCAAAATATGTAAAACAATTTAGCCATTCAACTCTTACACCATTTTTGCAAGTAAGAGCATCTGCACCCGGGGTTATAAAAGTTACAGAGTGAAATAACATACTTGCTTGATTCGCATCAGTTTCTACATCTAAAGTCGCACCGTCAACTAATGCACCACGTCCAGCATTTCCTATATCAAAACCTCTTGGATCATTATCTTGGGAAACTCTGTAGCTTGTGCCAAGATCGTAAGATTTTACAAGATCACTTACATTTCCTACAATAAACATTTTCAAACCATCTGGACTAATATGTATACCGGAAGGATTTCCTCCTACAAAAAAGAACCCCATGTGTTCCATTGTAGATATATCGTATGGAGTTGATAATGTATATTCATCTACACCGTTACCTTTAGTGCCAACAATAAACATTCTGGTTCCGTCTGTATTGAATTCAATGCCAAACGGTTCATCATCTATGGGATTTAAATATTTGTCCTGATTAAATGTTGCTGTTGAAATATCAAATCCAGATGATAAATTAAACTCATATATTTTATCATTTTGATTTCCTGTAATATACATTTTAGTCCCATCATTATTGAAATCAAGACCAAAATGATCATTGTCAACAGAAGTAACCAATGTTTGAGTAAAAACAGCAGTTGATACATCAAAACCAGTTGAAAGTGCATATTCATGAACATTGTTGCTACCCACACCAGTAATAAACATTTTAGTGCCATCTGGATTAAATTTTACTGCTGTTGGAGCACTCTCTTTTGAACTAACAGGAAAACTGTCTATAAAAGTTACTGTAGATGACAAGTCAAATCCTGTTGACAGTGTGTATTCATTTACATCATCTCCTGTTGTGCCAACAATAAACATTTTTGTTCCGTCGTTATTAAAGGTAATGCCTCTGGCGTTAATTTCTTCCCCTACCACGCTATAGGTTGGTCCTGCTGTTACTGTAATAGGCGTGCCTTTTGTAATTACAGTTACATTTTGGATGTAAGGACTTCTAGTAGCAATTTTTGCTTGCGAATTAAACTTAAATGCATATCCTTTATCGTTACTGCTATCGTAGAAAAAATCTTTTACTGTAAGATTCATTACAGTTGTATTGTCTTCTAACAAAAATATATCATTACTTTCATACCCAGTTGCAGGACTGACTATCACATTACGCATGTCTTCGCCTATTATAGTGACATGACTTGGAATCACTAAAGGAACAATTTCATTATATGTTCCAGGAGCAATTCTAATAGTAACCGGACCTTGAGTGCTTGAATCTGCGGCATCTAAAGCACGTTTAATAGTTAAAAATGGTGCTGCCGGGTGAAAACCTGCGTCTGTATCGTCTCCGTTTCGTGCCACAAAAAATGTATTGCCAATGTCTAATCCTAAATTTTGTACTGTGCTTGAACCAGGCTGAGGAGTAGGTGAACCGCTCGCTTTTACAGCAACACCGTTTAAAAAATCCATAGTGATTTCATTACCATAGAACTCATCAAACTGTTTGCCAGGCATACCAATTTTATATGTGTTTGTAGCATCTGGAAGTAAATCTACAATAAATTCTGCGCCTATTACAATATCATCTTCTGCACCAGAGCCTAAGGTTAAATTACCAGCCGCTGTAATATTTTGTGTGGCATGTATATTTCCATCTACTGTGGTGTTAGCATTAAACTCAACTGTGCCTGTGCCTGCAGGATCTAACACTACGTTGTTGTTATTAACAGAACCAATATTATTATCTCTGGCTGCTAAAAATTGTTCTGATGTTGTACCTGTACCAAATCCTGTTAGTCTTACTGGAGGTTCAAGTGATCCGCCCGGACCTGAATAAGTAATTTCTGTTGCACATTCACATAAAATAGTGTCAGTGTTCCAATTTTCAGAATTAGCTTGGTTTGTGTACAAAAGATAATAGTAAAATCCATACTGTGCATTTACACCAGGCGTACCAGTGGTAACAAAAGGAGATCCTAATCTCATAATCGCAACAGTACCAGCAGGATTTGATTCTCCGGCAGGGAATGTCAATTTCAAATAATTTGTATTAGTCGGAGTGTTACCCGTAAGTGAAGTGTCAAATCCTACATAAGGAACACCTGGATTTAAATTTTCACCAAGCCAGACTTGATTATCTATTCCACCAACGGCATCTGCTGTGTGACCAAACACAGTAAACATACCAGGCCCCCATCTTATTCTACCGGTATTTGGGTTTTTGTTTACAAATAAATTTCCTGATGCAAATA
>MDTE01004146.1_pt1 | contig 10540 bp, 8 predicted proteins | sample 811231 | NCBI WGS metagenome assembly MDTE01 (sample SAMN05326651, study PRJNA326480) | marine metagenome | isolation source: seawater | place: Indian Ocean: Red Sea | collected 2010 | reverse complement strand
TTGTGTGGGCTGGTCGATGAGAGTCCAGGGCCGGCGTTTACTTGAACAGGTGCTTGTGGCATAAAACGACGTGAATTCCAGCTCCGGGCCGGGAGACCGATGGAGCGAATCGAGGATCGAACATGCTGGTTGTGCAGGACAAACGACGACGTGGGCAGGCAACACGGCGAGAGTTTCTGCGCGTCGGGGCGCTGGGCGCAGGCGCCCTGGCGTCCGCCGGCCTGGTGCCGGGATCGGCCCGCGGTGCAGGTGCGACGTTGCCGGCCTGGGCTCACGACAAGGCTGTCGTCCTGCTGTTTCTGCAAGGAGGGCCTCCCCAGGTCGAGTGCTTTGATCCCAAGATGGACGCGCCGGATGGGATCCGGAGCTGCATCGGCGAAATCCCGACGCGGCTTCCTGGTGTGACGTTTGGGACCACATTTCCCCAGTTGGCAAAGCGAGCCGATCGGCTGTCCATCGTCCGGTCGTTTGCTTCCGGAGACGGAGGTCACAATCCCGATCCGGTCCTGACCGGCAACAGCCCGCTGAAGGCGACGATGGGAGTCCACCATTCACGGCTCGTCGGTGCCAATCATCCGGACACAGCCATGCCGTCGTCGACGGTGGTGTTACCCGAGGCGATCCAGCCGGGGCTCAAGCTGGGCACGCCCACCGGGCCATTTCGATTCAGCTTCATCAAGCAGCGGTACGCCCTGACCGGTGAGTTGGGGGCTCCCTTCAAGAGCCTGTTTCTTGATGGCGGAGATGAACTGGCTGAGAATTTTGAGCTGACACTGCCTCGCAATCGGTTTGACGACCGCCGCCTGCTGCTCGGCCAACTCGACTCTCTGCGTCGGCAACTGGAGAAACGCGGTGCCGCCGACGGACTGGGAGACCTGAGAAACCAGGCCTACGAGGTGCTGTTGAAAGGTATCGGTGAGGCCTTTGATTTGTCTCGTGAGAGCAAGTCGACGCTGAAGCGGTACGACACGCGTCCGTACTTCCGAATGGAGGACTGGCACAAGGGCGGGATTCACTACCACAACAAGGTGAACAAGTCCCGGATCACCAACCTGCTGGGGCACCAGATGTTGTTGGCCAGGAGACTGGTGGAACGTGGCTGCGGGTTCGTCACCGTGGTCGACTGCACATGGGATTTCCACAACGACGGCAACAATCCGGCGATGGTTGAAGGGATGAATGTCCTGGGGCCACAGGCTGATCATGCCGTGGCAGCCTTCATGGATGACCTCGCCGATCGTGGGCTGACCGACAAGGTCCTGCTCGTGGTGACCGGGGAAATGGGACGCAGCCCGAAGAAGCAGACCAACGGTGGCACCGGTCACTGGGCTCGCCTGACCCCACTGCTTGTTGCTGGCGGCGGCCTCAAGATGGGCCAGGTGATTGGGCGGACCGACCGCAATGGTGGCGAGGCCACCACCAACCTCTACAAGCCCGAGCATCTGCACGCGACGATCTTGCAGACGATGTATGACGCGTCTGAGGCACGACTCGACAGCAGGATTCCGTCGGACCTCAACCGCCTGTTGACGGCCACCGATCCGATCCGCGAGTTGATGTCCTAGCCGGACTCGGGTGAAACGACACAAGATTCCACGCTCGTTGACGAACTGCTACCGAGTGTGATTTCGACACGGCCACGCATCGTGTGAGTCACCGATTGATCGGTCCTCATCCACCAGGGGAGCACCATGCACGCATCGTTGAATCGCGACACGTATTTCGTCAAGGAACACGTTGGCCTGTTCAAGGCCTCCAACAACTTTGACATTCTCGATCCCGAATCGGGCGAGGTGATCTTGGAGTGTCGCGAGGAGAAACTGGGTTTCTTCACCAAGATGCTCAGGTTTTCGGACTACAAGAGGAACACTCCGTTCGATATTCAGATCCGCACCCCTTCAGGCGAGCCGGTCGTCCGGATCACGCGAGGCGTGTCACTCTTCCTGTCCAAGGTGTCGGTCCTTGACGAAAACGATGTGAGAATCGGCGGCTTCAAGCAGAAGGTCTTCTCGATCGGCGGCGCGTTCAATGTCCTCGATGCCGATGACAATCCCATCTGCACGCTCAAGGGCAAGCTGATCGGCTGGAATTTCAAGTTCGAGCACAATGGGGAATTGCTGGCCGAAGTCTCGAAGAAGTGGTCGGGCATCGGCAAGGAACTGTTCACCTCGGCCGACAACTACATGCTTCAGATTTCAGACAGCGTGCCTCCCGACAACCCGTTGCGCCAGTTGATCGTCGCAGCCGTGATGTGCATCGACATGGTGCTCAAGGAGTAGTCACCGGCAAAGGTGAGCAGGGCGCCGTAGGGGTTGCCCAAATGTGGCGGTGTGATCAGCATCGGAGACTGCCACGAACCTGGTGCGTCTCGGCAGACACCCCATGCAAAACATTCGCAACTTCTGCATCATTGCCCACGTCGACCATGGCAAGTCGACGCTGGCGGATCGGCTGATCCAGGCCTGCGATGGCGTCACGCAGCGTGAGTTTCGTGACCAGGTGCTCGATGAGATGGACATCGAGCGGGAACGTGGAATCACGATCAAGAGCAATTCGATCACGCTCGACTACACGGCCCCTGACGGCACCGAATACCTTTTCAATCTGATCGACACCCCCGGCCACGTTGACTTTTCTCACGAGGTCAGACGGTCGCTGATGGCCTGCGACGGGGCGCTGATCGTGATCGACGCCTCTCAGGGTGTTGAAGCCCAGACCGTGGCCAACCTCTACCTGGCCATGGAACACGATCTCGAGCTGTTGCCGGTGATCAACAAGATCGACCTGCCGGCCGCCGATGTCGATCGGGCTCGTGAGGAAATCGACGGGGACCTGGGGCTCGACCCGTTTGAAGCGATCCCCGTGTCGGCCAAGACAGGCGAAGGGATCGAAGACGTGCTGGCCGGGATTGCCAACGGCCTGCCGGCTCCCGAAGGTGATCCGGATGCGCCGCTCAAGGCCCTGGTCTTCGATGCCCACTTCGACTCCTACCGCGGCGTGATCCTGCAGTGCCGCGTGATGGAAGGGACGTTGAAAACCAGGGACACGATCCACTTCATGCACGCCGATCGTGATTACACGATCGAGGAGCTGGGCTTCAACCAGTTGACCACGACCAAGCGCGATGTGCTGTCGGCCGGTGAGGTGGGCTACATCGTGGCCGGCGTCAAGAGCGTCCGAGACATCGAAATCGGTGACACCATCACGCTCAAGGACCGACCTGCCGAGGAACCGATCCCCGGATACCAGGAGGCCAAGCAGGTGGTCTTCTCGTCGATCTACCCGATGTCGACCGACGAATACGGCGACCTGACCAAGGCCCTCGACAAGCTCGCCATCAACGACGCCGCCCTCACATACGAAAAGGACAGTTCGGCGGCCCTGGGATTCGGATTCCGTTGTGGGTTCCTGGGCTTGCTGCACCTGGATGTCATCCAGGAACGCCTCCGCCGTGAATTCGATATCGGACTGGTCATCTCGGCACCCTCGGTCCGATATGTCGTCACTCTGCGAGACGGATCGGTGATCGATGTCGACAACCCGACCTACTGGCCCGATCCGTCTGAGATCGAGTCGGTGTCCGAGCCGTATATCAAGGCCGCGATCCTGACGCCCGAGGACTTCATCGGCCCGGTGATGGAACTCTGTCGTGAGCACCGGTCGGAAAACCAGACGATGAGTTACCTCAGCGCATCGCGAGTCGAAATCGTCAGCGAGATGCCCCTGGGCGAGGTGCTCTTTGACTTCTACGACAAGCTCAAGACGATCACTCGCGGGTACGGCTCTTTTGATTACGAGCCGACCGAATACGTGAAGACCGACATCGTCAAGGTCGACATTCTGGTGAACAAGGAACCGGTCGACACGCTCAGCTACCTGGTGCACCGCGAGAAAGCACGTCCGCGGGCAGTGCATTACTGCGAGAAACTGGCCGAGGCGATTCCGCGACACCAGTTCAAGATTCCGATCCAGGGGGCCATTGGGGGCACGATCATCTCGCGTTCCACCATCCAGCCCTATCGCAAGGACGTGACAGCCAAGCTGTACGGCGGCGATGTGACACGAAAGAATAAGCTGCTCGACAAGCAAAAGAAGGGAAAGGCCAAGATGAAGCAGTTTGGCCAGGTCAACATCCCTCAAAAGGCGTTCGTGCAGGTCTTGCGAGCCGACACCGACTAGAAGCCAACCGACGAGATCGCTGATGACCGCCAGGCAGTATCTTGAGACCTTCGATGACGGGCCGGGTGGCTGGTACGGCTGGATCAGCAATGCCGGCGGACCCAAGCCGCTGGAATGGAAGCCGGGTCGGCTCACGTCACGCAGCCCGTGGTGGATCGACTACAACCACGCTCCTCCGGGAGCCGGCTACATGCACATGGTGTACAGCATGTCCACCCAGGGGCCGCAGGGCGAGGTCTACCAGGAGACGGGAGGCAAGAACCAGTTCGTGGCCGAGGGGCTTCCGATGGACTTCACCGGTGCCAGGTTGACCGCCAGCCTCTCGGGTCAATTGCAGGCGCTGGATTCGCGCCTGATGCTGCTGATTCAGGGACGGGTCGAGGGTATCACCAGTGGCTGGCTCTGCAGTGGTCAGCCATTTGAGGTGGGCGAGCACGAGAGCGAGCAGTCGATCATACTCGATCCGGATCCCGCCGGCTGGACTGCACTGGGAGTACGGCACGATCGGGGTGACATGTACGGTGAGAAGCCGCTCGAGCAGGTCCTGGCCAACGTGGACGTCAACATCATGCTCGTGCTGTTTCCACTCGATGTCGCCCCGATGGGACCACTTGAGGGCGATCCTCACGTGTTGAGGCCGGAACGGGACTACCCGGTGTGGCGGCATCGGCTGCCCGAGGGGTATGTTTCCTTGAGCCGTGTGCAGGTCGACTTCGACTGAAGTTGCTGGCTCGGCGACTGTCAGCCACAGTCTGAAACTCAATTGGAGCGATTGCCGTGCCTCCTCGTCTGTTTGCGACCGCATGTGCCGGAATTCTGGTGGCGATGTTGGCCCCCACGGTGTTCGCCACTGAGGTGGTGACGTGGTCGATCCCCGTCGCAGGCAATGCGTTCAGGACCAAGCCGGGACCCGGTTCGGTGGGGCTGAGGCGCGATGGCCAGATGGCCTGGGCCGACGCGGGCACGGTGGTGTCAATCTACGTGCACGTGGATCGGGCAGCCGATTTGGACCTGGTCGTTCGAGGTCGGGACGGGGGTGGACCATCAACAATGGCGTGCCGAGCCGGTGGCAAGGAGTTCACGCTGGCCGTCGACAGTGAGAAGATCGCGGACCATGCCGTCGGTCGTGTGTCGGCCAAGAGTGCCGGGTACGTCCGCGTTGACTTCCAAGGCATGAAACGGCAGGGCCCGACGTTTGCAGCGATCGAGGCTTTGAAGGTGTCCTCGGCCACCGAGGACCTCAAGGTGGATTTCGTCCGAGACAACAGGGGAGGCATGTTCTACTGGGGGCGCCGAGGGCCTTCGGTCCACCTGCGGTACGAGGTGCCTCGCAACAAAAAGCTTCAGTACGCCTACAGCGAAGTGACTGTGCCCCGGGGAGAGGACCCGATCGGTTCCTTTTTCATGGCCAATGGCTTTGGAGAGGGATACTTCGGGTTCCAGGTCAACAGCTCGCGCGAGAGGCGAATCCTGTTTTCGGTCTGGAGCCCGTTTCGGACCAACAACCCGAAGGACATTCCGAAGGATCAACGGATCGTCGCGCTGGCTCGGGGGCCGGGAGTCCACATTGGAGAATTCGGAAACGAGGGATCTGGTGGACAGAGCTATCTCAGGTTTCCCTGGAAATCGGGCAAGACGTATCGGTTCCTGACCGAGGTGAAGCCGGTTGAGAAAGGACAGACGGTCTACACCTGCTGGTTTGGAGAGAAGCAGGACGGGGACTGGAAACTGATAGCCAGCTTTCGGCGGCCGAAGACATCGACGCATCTCCGGGGGTTCCACTCGTTTCTCGAGAGCTTCTCTCCCGAGCACGGCTTCATCGGCCGGCGCGCACACTATGGCAACGTGTGGGTCGGAGATGTGACGGGAGCGTGGTACGAGTGCACGCGGGCACGCTTTTCGGTCGATCCGACCGGCGGAGGTCGCCACCGGCTCGATTTCAATGGCGGGACCGTTGACGGCAAGTTCTTTCTCAGGAATTGCGGATTCTTCAATGAGACTGGTCGACCGGGTTCGACATTCGCCCGAGACGCTTCCGGAGCGAAGCGGCCGGAGATTGACGTGGCGGCTCTGCCTCGCAAGTGAGCCCACCCATTCCTCCAGGCAATTCGAGCATGACCATGTCCGTCCATAACCTGGCCGTGGTCGGCACCGGTGTGATGGGGCGATCGCACGTGGAGCGCATCCACGAGTTGAAGTGCTGTTCGCTGGTGGCGCTGTCGGATGTGCATTCCTGCGGCGAGGAACTGGCCTCGCAGCACGGGGCTGGCTGGTTCCAGGACACGCGAGCCATGCTGCAGGAGACGGCCCTTGATGGCGTGATCATCTGTACTCCGAATGAGAGTCACGCCGAGGTGGCCATCGCGTGCCTGGAACGGGGTGTGCCCGTTCTGATTGAAAAGCCCGTGGCTGGTTCACTGGAAGATGCGGCGGCCATCACGACTGTCGCGAGCAAGACGGGCGTCCCCGTGCTGGTTGGCCATCATCGTCGACACGGGGCTGGCATGACGCGGACCCGGCGGTTGCTGGAGGACGATGCCATTGGTCGGCTGGTCGGTGTGTCGATGTTGTGGGCGCTGGAGAAACCGGCCGAGTACTTCGAGACCGAATGGCGAGTCCGACGGCCGGGAGGCGGTCCGGTGATGATCAACCTCGTGCACGAATTGGACACCCTGCGTTATCTGTGCGGCGAGGTCGTCCGGGTATTTGCCCAGTCGAGTTCTCGGACACGAGGGCTCGACGTCGAGGACACGGTCAGCATTTCACTGCAAACCGAATCAGGGGTGCTGGCTTCGATACTGGCGTGCGACGCCACGCCGTCGCCGTGGTCCTACGAGCAGACGGCTCACGAAAATCCGCTCTACTTTGAATCGCCCGAGAACTGCTATGTCTTCCTGGGCACGACCGGAGGTCTGGCGTTCCCAAGAATGGAGTTGTGGCGGAACGACGATCCGCTCCGGAGGGGCTGGCAGTACCCGCTGACTCGTGAAGTGGTCGACGTGGAAGAGACCGATCCACTCCGAGTCCAGCTGGAACACTTTTGCGACGTGATCCGTGGCGACGCCGAACCGCTGGTGGACGCGATGGACGCCGAACGCACGCTGGCCGTGACACACGCTGTGCTGAAATCGTGTGAGACCGGAAAGCCGGTCGACGTGTCATACCGAGACCACGTCGCGGGCCATGATGAGGACGGACCAGATGCAACTGACTGAAGGCCAGGTGGCGGAGTTTCACGAGACGGGCTTCTTGTTCCTGGCGGGTTGCCTTGAGCACGCCCGCGTCGTCGAACTGCAACGGTCGCTGGAGACGGTGCTCGGTTGTGAAGGCCCCGAGGTGATTCGTGAATCTTCGGGACGGCAGGCGGCCCGGCTGGTCTTCGGTGCCCACGAGTTGTCGCCCGCCATGGGGAGACTGGCCAGGTCGTCCGAGCTGGTGGAACCGAATCGGCAGTTGCTCGAGGATGACATCTACCTTCACCAGAGCCGCCTGAATCCCAAGCTGGGCCTGGGGGAGGGGGGTGGTTGGACCTGGCACCAGGACTACCCGCCGTGGAAGACGATCGACGGGATGGCACGTCCCGACTGTGTGGTGACCGGGGTGTTCCTGGACGATTGCACGGCGGTCAATTCGCCGCTGCTGGTGATCCCCGGTTCGCATCACCACGGACTGCTGGAATCTCGGCCGTTGACCGACTCGGCCAGCGACGGCTATGACCTGCACCACATCACTACCGATGACGTCACGTCACTGGCGTCGCAGCACGGGATCGAGCCATTGATCGGTCCGGCCGGCTCGGTGGCTCTGCTGCATTGCAACCTGGTCCACGGCTCGTCCAACAACGTGTCACCGTGGCGCCGCGCGATTCTCTACCTGGTCTATAACGCGGTCAGTAACGCGTGTCTTGATGAGACGCGCCCGTGGTATCAGAACAACCGCGACTTCACTCCGCTGTGATACTCACGCGGCCAGGATGTCCGAGATCGTGCCGTTGCTGTCGGCATACGAGTTGCGGTCAACCCCGAGGCACTGCAGTTTGGTGAGCCAGAGGTTGGACAGTGGCGTCCCGGTCTTGCAATGGACGTGGTGCCCGAGCTTGAGCGTTCCGCCGCCGCCACCTGCCACTACCAGCGGGAGATCGTTGTACTGGTGCGTGGTCCCGTCGCCCATGCCGGCTCCGAGCGTGAAGATCGTGTTGTCAAGCAGCGTGGTGCCTCCCGCCTCCTCGATCTGGTCCATCCGTTCGACCAGGCGGGCGTAGACGGACACGTGGAAGCGGTCGAGCTTGAGGAGGTCCTCGAGATGGTTTTGCGGGGCATGCGTCATCGCGTGGTGACTGTGAGGCTTGTCGAGAATCCCCTCCCAGTTGGTCGCGGTCGTCCAGCGTTCGGGCCCCACCATCAGCGTGCCGACGTTGGTGACTCCCGTCTGGAGAGCCGTGACCATCAAGTCGCCCATCAGGTGGATGTACTCGTTCCGTGGCAGGTGCTCGGCAGGACGCTTGATCGATGCCTTGGCCAGGTCGGACTTCATGGCCTCGATACGGTCCATCCGGGTCTCGATCGTACGGACCGCCTCAAAGTACTCCTCGAACTTGTGCCGGTCGTCGCGACTCAGTCGGCTCTTCAACTGTCGGGCATTACCGAGGGCCAGGTCGGTGATGTCACGAAAACGGCTTTCTGATCGCGTGCCGAAGAGCCGATCGTAGACCTTCCGCGGGTTGCGCATCGAGGGAGCGACATGGCCTGTGTCGTACCAGGACATGTTGTCGAAGTAGATCGACTCGATGTTGTTCTTGTGATCGTTGCAACTGAGTTCGAGAGTCGAGTAGGGGGTTGATCGCCCAATCGCATCTGCCGCGATGTGGTCGAGAGTACGAGCAAGCGGGTAGGCGGAGTTTTTGACCTCGTAGGGAGCCACGCTGGTCAGAAAACAGGAGGCGCACTGTGCGTGAGAATCGGTGCCGTGCTGAAACGTGCGATCGAGACCGGTGACCAACGAGATCTTCTTTTGCACCTTGTGCAGAGGGGCCAGCGTGGGCGTGAATGTGAGCGGGTGCCTGCCGGGCGGGACCGTCTTGCCCTGGAACCGCCAGACATTGTTCTGGCCTGCGAACTTGGGCAATGGCCGATCGCCTTCCCCCGGAAAGAATCCTCGACGCGTGATGCCGTTGGGGAGATAGAAAAAGGCCATTCGCAGGGGCGGCTTCTGCTTGTCAGCAGCCTGGCACGGGACCTGGAGACTCTCGAGCCAGGGCAATCCCAGCGAGGCACCACCAGCAGCTGCCAGAAAGCGACGACGAGAAAGGGAGCCATCGGGGATGAGATGTGTCATGTCCTGATTGTCCTTTGTGCTCTAGCGTGTGCCGCCAGTGCGCCCCTTCCGGGGAATGGGGGCCTTGCCCGAGGATCGGTCGTCAGCAGGCCGGGGCTGGGTGTTTTTGTGCAAAAACGGATCGCTCATGGCGATCTGCTTGAGAATCGTTCGCATGCTGTCCTGACCGGCTACGGCACGGCTGGTCATCTCGTCCAGTGCCGGCGTGTCGGCCGGTCCGAGTCCGCGGCCGAGTGCGTAGGTCAACAGGTGCGAGAGAAAACCGCGGATGAAGCGACGTTTTTCCTGGACCAGGAGCTTCTTGAATTCGATCACGGTCGCGAATTTGTGCTGGTTGAACAGCACGCCGGATACGTCGACCGGCCGGCCATTCTCGTACTTGTCCCGCCAGACGCCGGTCGGGCCGTAGTTCTCCAACGCGAAGCCAAAGGGGTCGATCTTGTTGTGGCAACCGGCGCAGTCGGCTCGCTTCCGGTGGACGGCCAGTCTCTCGCGAATCGTCAACTTGGCCAGCTCCTCCTTGTCGACCTCGGGTAGAGGGGGCACGTCGGCCGGAGGTGGCTCGGGAGGATCGTTGAAGATGACCGAGTTGACCCAGGCCCCACGCGTGATCGGCTGTGTGCGCGTGGGGGTGGAGGTCATCGTCATGACCGCTGCGTTGGTGATGACGCCACCGCGACGTGGGTCAGTGAGAGGTACCCGGCGGAACACCTGGACCTGTACCTCGGCCGGCGCCTTGCGATGCCCCTGGTAATTGGCCGCCAACATCTGGCTCTGCCACGTGAACTTCGGGTCCAGGAGCTCCATGATCGATCGGTCCTCGACGAAAACCGTCTCGAAAAGGAGCAGCGGCTCGGGCAGCATGTGGATGCTGCTTCGGTATCCGAAGTAATAGAAGTAGGGGAATTTCTTCTGGTCCGGGATGGAGGTGATCAATCGATCCAACTGCAACCACTGGCCGGGGAAGTTTTCACAGAATCGGCCCGACCGCCGGTCGTTCATCATCCTTTCGATCTGCGATCTGAGC
>MDTE01028448.1_pt1 | contig 10541 bp, 12 predicted proteins | sample 811231 | NCBI WGS metagenome assembly MDTE01 (sample SAMN05326651, study PRJNA326480) | marine metagenome | isolation source: seawater | place: Indian Ocean: Red Sea | collected 2010 | reverse complement strand
TCGCCGTCTACGCGCCGCAACACACCCACCCACATCCCTCGTTTTCTCCCGATGGAACACGGGTGGTTTTTAGTTCGGACCACAGCGGGCACGCGCAGGTGTGCGAGTGTCTGCTCGAACCAGAGGAGGGCGACGATGCCCCTTAAATTTGCCTATCTGGGCGCCTGGCACAGCCACGCTCCCATGCATGTGCGCGAGGCCGCCCGGCGGCCGGACGAGTTCCAGCTGGTCGGCATGTACGATCCCGACCCGGAGGTCGTGGCGCGCAATCGGCAGCGCTGGGCCGAATACGATCTGCCGCTGCGCGTTTTTCCCACCGCCGAGGCCCTTCTGGAGAGCGCTGCCGAGGCCCTCATTGTGGAAGGGCATATCTACCAGAATCTGGACTACGTCGAAAAGGCTCTGGAAGCCGGTAAACACGTCCTGCTGGAGAAGCCGGCCGGCGCCGATCTGGCGCAGCTGGAACGCATGCACGAGCTGTCCAGGAAAAAGGGCTTGATGCTGCAGATGGCCTATATGTGGCGCTACAATCCGGCGATCCACGAAATTCTCCGCCTTGCCCGGAGCGGCGCTCTGGGTGAGATTTTCCAGTATCGCGGCCACATTCCCAAGCCCAGGGAGTGGCACCCGCAACTGGCCGCGGAGTTCAGCGTCTATCACGGCGGGGTCTATTTTGAAATGGCCGGTCACCTGGTGGACCTGATGGTCCGCCTCATGGGCGCGCCGCGGCAGGTCCACCCGGTGCTGGGGCGCCACTACGGCGATCGCGCCGAGGTCGACAATGCGGTGGTGGTGCACGAGTTCGAGAACGGTCTGGGGACGATCGATACCACCGGTATGCAGATGGGCATGGCGCGCCGACTCGAGGTCCACGGCACCGGCGGCACTGCCCTGCACGCGCCGCTGGCCTCGGAAAACCTCCGTCTATTTCTGGAAAAACCGGTGGAGAACTACAAAGAGGGCTGGCAGGAGATCGAAGTCGTCGAGACGCCGGAGTCCCCATCCCTGCTGCGCGAATTGGCCGCCTGCATCAGGGGCGGCAAGGAGCCGGACTATAGCCTGGAGCACGATCTGCTCGTGCAGCGGACCTTGCTGCAAGGCTGCCAGGTCGCAGACGGCAGGGCGCTCAAAAATCCCGAGGGCTAAACACCAATTTTGCGAGGAATACGTATGAACAATGAAAAACTGATTTTTATTGCCCTCGTCGCGCTCGTGCCATTGAGCGCGCTGGGCGAGGAACGCGCCGCCGCTTCGCTGCAGGCCGTGCGGGCGGAAGTAGATAGTCTGCAGCAGCTAGTCGAAATTGTGCAGGGGCACCTGAGCCGGGCCGAAGGCCGGCTTGACAGCCTGCAGCACCTGCTCGAGAGTGGCACAGAATTAAGGGGGGGAACTGCTCGGGAGAGCGGCGAGACGGAAGGAGAAGAAGGCGCGGAAGAACGGAGGGGACCCGAGAGTTTCGCGATCAGCGAGGAGGTCGGCGCCGAGATCGACCTGGAAGAGCGCAACCGCTACGGCCTGTTCAAAAACGTCAGGGGCTTTGTCTCGGCCGCATATTTCAAGCAGCCGGATGGCAGTTATACCATCAAACTGGTGCACGCCGACGAAAAGGGTGAGCAGCGCGAAAAAATCAATCCGGTGTCCGACGCGGGGATCGATTTCGTCCGTTCGAAGATTAAAGCGAAGAAAGGCTGAAGGGAGCATCATGACCGCAAAATTTTCACGCGCGCAGACGCGGCGGGATTTCCTCAAAAAAAGCGGCACTCTGGCCGCCCTGGGCATCGCCACCTCGCTGACGCCCGATTTGCTTTTCGCCGCGCCCAAGAGCGATCTCAAAGGCGTCACCATCGATTACTGGAACATGATCGGGGTGCAGAACAAAATGGTGCGGCGCCTGAGCACCGATATCATCAAGGCCTTTGAACAGCGCACCGGGGCCACGGTCAACGTATCCTGGAACAGCTACGGGGATATCGTCGGCCCGAAGTATCGGACCAATTTAATCGGCGGCATCAAACCAACCGTATTCGACGCCTGTGCGCGCTGGACCGGGCAGTTGCGCTCCTTCCTGCGACCCCTGAACGACTTCATTGAAAATAAGCTGGATGAACAAACCCGAACTGCGATCGAATGGACTTTCCCGATCATCAAGCAGCAGAACAGCGGTTTCGACGATGCCGACGACATCATGGACCTGCCCTTCGGGCTGATCGCCCAGGCTCCGGCGGTGGTGCGCCGGGACCACTTCGAAAGGGCCGGCATCGACTTCGAAAAGAACTTTCCAATTCGCGATACCGATCACTATATCCAGCTGTGCAAGGAGTTGCAGGGAGCGGGCATAAAATATCCCACCGAAGTCTACGGCAAGATATGGGATTTTGCCGATACCCAGTTGAATGGCTGGATTCGCTCGCTCGATGCTGCCAACGACGATTTTATCGACGCCACCTGGTCGCATTCGACCGCCACCTCGGAAGCCTGGATCAAAGGCGTGCAGTTCTACGTCGACGTATTCAGAAAACACAAATTGAGTTCGCCGCAGACGGTACAGAGTTCGGACGAGGCCTCCCTCGAAGAGCTGATCAAGGGCCGCAAGAGCATCGTGCACGCCGATCTGCTCAACCGCGGCACCCTGCTGAACAGGCTGCCCGACGAGATGGCGGACGGCACCATCCAGTGGTCGCCGCACTTCCCTTTGAGCGGCGGCACCTCGGGATCCCACGCCTGCCTGGCCTGGTTTCCGATGTGCATAGTAAAGCAGGAGGGGCCGGATGCGGCGCTCAAAGAAGAGGCCGCATTTGAATTTATCAAGGAGTGGCTCCTGCCCGAAAACCAGATCGCCTATGCCCAGGTATCGGGCTTTGGCGCGCGCCGCGATACCTGGGATGCCTCGATGGGCGCTCCGGACGGCTATGGCGAAGCGATGATTGCCATGCTCGAAACGCCGACGCCGCCGCGGGCCTGGTCCAACCATCCCAAGTCGGTCGACTTCCAGTACAATCTGCTGGCGCCACACGGACAGAAGATGCTCCAGGGCGCCCCGGTGGAAACCGAGCTCAAGGCCTACGCCGCCAAAGTCGACGAAGCTCTACAAGTCTGAGGAGTCCTTTACAGTGCTAGATCCACAGGAACGGAAGCTGGTTATCCTCTTCCTCCTGCCCACCAGTTTGTTCATGCTCTTGCTCTTGTGGCTGCCCTTCATCCAGGGGATATGGATGAGCTTTCACATGTGGCCCTTTATGGGCGAGCCCCAGTGGCGCGGCCTCGACAACTACGGCAAATTTCTGCGGGCGGACTACTTCTGGGACGCCATCAAAGCCACGGCTATTTACTGCCTGTCGACCTTCTTCCAACTGCTCATTGCGCTGGCCGCGGCCCTGGTCATGAACCAGCCCTTTATCCCCTTCAAATCGCTGTGGCGCGGCATCATGATCGTATCCTATGCCATGCCGCCCGTGGTCGTCGGCGCCATCTGGCTGTTTTTGCTCGACCCCGGGCTCGGCATGGTGCCGCACTATCTGATGCAATTCGGCCTCATGGACGAGCCGATCTACTGGTTCTCGGACGGGGTCTGGGCGCGCTGGATCATCACCTTTGTGGCGACCTGGACCTTCTGGCCTTTCATGTTCCTGATCATCCTCTCTTCGCTGCAGTCGATCCCGCGCGAGTACTACGAAGTGGCGGAAATGTACGGCGCCAATATCCTGCAGCGCTTCATGGTCGTCACCCTGCCCCGGATCAAGACGGCCATCCTGATCGTCGTCATTCTGCGGCTGGCCTTTAATCTGGCCAAGATCGAACAACCTTTCACGCTGACGGGCGGCGGTCCCGGGTACGATACCAGCGTCCTCAGCATCCTGATGTATCGCTTTGCCTTCATGTCCGGTGATTTCGGCATGGCCTTTACCGTCGGATTATTCCTGGTGGCCTTCACGGCGATTTTGCTGCTGCCCTTTGGCTGGTTGTATCAGCGCAGTATGCGCCGTCATTCCCTCTAGTCGAGAAAGGCAATTGTGGCGCAAAACTATACGCGCGTGGGCGCGTTCCAGAAAATAATCTCCTTTGCGGTCCTGGGGCTGGTACTGGCTCTGATTCTCATTCCGTACGCCTATATCATCGCGACCGCCTTCAAAGAGCCCGGCGAAGTATTCGAGACCCGCTGGGTGCCCGAAAAAATCAGCCTGCAGGCGTGGACCGATGTCTTTGAGATCTTCGCCTTCCACCAGTTTTTATTTAACAGTCTGATCGCCGGGTTGGGGTCGGCCCTGCTGGCCGTTCTCATCTCCCTGCCGGGAGCCTACATCTTTGCCCGCAAAAAATTCCGCTTCCGCGAAACCTTTTTCTACCTGATCGTCGGCACTCTGGTCTTTCCCTTTATCCTGTTGATCGTGCCGCTTACCATCATCTGGATAAAGGTCGGACTCTTCAATACCTTTCTCGGCCTGTGGCTGGCTTTCCAGATCTTCGCGGTGCCGTACTGCGTCTGGATTCTGCGCGGCTTTTTCGCCCAGCTGTCGCCGCATCTCGAAGAGGCGGCCATGGTCTATGGCTGCACCCAGTTCCAGGCTTTCTACAAAGTGATGGTGCCGCTGGCCAAGCCGGTTGTCATCTCGGTCCTGTTTTTGTCTTTTCTGTACGGCTGGAGCGATTTTTTATTCTCGAATATGCTCACCACCGGCGGTGGGCCGCAGACGGCTTCGGTGGCGATCTACATAGCCACCGCCGGCGGCGAACGAATCGAGTGGGAAATGCTGGCGGTCATGACCCTGATAGCGGGCGTGCCGCCGGTGGCGGTGTACATGCTGGCGCAGAAATACCTGTCGCAAACTTTTGCGACCGCGGTTTAGCATCCGGAGGCAGATGGAAGAACGACGCGAAATTCAATCCGAGGATCGTGCGGGGATTCGGGTAAACGCCCTGCGCAAGACCTTTCAGCCGGCTGGCGTGGTGGCCTGTGACGACGTCGATCTAGACATAGCCAGCGGCGAATTGCTGGTTTTGCTGGGCCCCTCCGGCTGCGGCAAGACCACGACCCTGCGCTGCATCGCCGGGCTCGAAAAACCCGATAACGAGGACGCCATCACCGTCTGCGGCCGCAATTTGAGGGGGGTAGCTCCCAAAGATCGCAACCTGGCCTTTGTCTTTCAGACCACGGCGCTCTTTCCCCACCTCAACGTGCGCCGCAATATCTCTTTCGGGCTGGATATGAAGAAAAGCCTGGGCCGCGAGGAGATCGCCCGCCGCGTCGAACGAGCGGCGGGCCTGTTGAAGATCGACCAGCTCCTGGAACGCTATCCAGGCGAGCTGTCCGGAGGCCAGGGGCAGCGGGTCGCCCTGGGCCGCGCCATGGTCATGGAGCCCGATGCCTTCCTGCTGGATGAGCCCTTTGCGTCGCTGGACGCCAAGTTGCGGGTCGAAATGCGCACCGAGATCAAACTCATCCAGCGGCAACTTCACACCACCATGATCTTCGTCACCCACGACCAGGAAGAAGCCCTGACCATCGGCGACAAAATCGCGGTGATGAACGAGGGCGTGGTCCAGCAGTTCGATACGCCGCACAATATCTACCACCGGCCCGCCAATCTCTTCGTCGCCACCTTTATCGGCTCGCCGCCGATCAATCTGTTCACCTGCCGGGTGGAGGAGCGCGGCGACCAGGTCTATTTGGTTTCGTCGCTCTTCGAGGCAGCGGTGCCGCAAGCCTATCGAGAGGCCCTGCGCAAGACCGGCGATGAGCTGAAATTGGGTCTGCGGCCCGAGTTTATCAGTATCGGAGGGGTCGCCGGGCACATCGCCGGCGGCGTCGAACTCATCGAACTGATGGGCAGCCGCTCACAGGTCCTGGTCGACTGCAAGGGCGAGGAAATCAGGGTGCAGGTGCAGGGCGACCACAATATCCGCGAAGGCGAGAAGGTGCAGCTTTCACTGGACCTCGAACACGGCTTTTTCTTCGGGCCCGACGAGCTCAGCTTGCTTTGAAGTGCAGCGCCGATAGCGCGGCGCCGGGCGCCACCCAGCGGTTTTTCAATCCAGGCCGTAAAGTCGCGCGGCGTTGTCGTGCAGCAGTTTAAGTTGTTCCGCCGCGCTGCGGTCGGCGATTATTTCCCGCAGGGCAGTGGCCCAGTCGTGCAGAGGGGCGCCCAGGGTGCAGACCGGCCAGTCGCCGCCAAAGACAACGCGGTCGGGGCCGAAGGAATCGAGGCAGTGATCGACGGTCGGAGCCAGGTCCCGGGCGCTCCACTCTGCCGGCACCCGGGCGACGATGCCCGATACCTTGCACACCGCGTTTTCGCGCTTGCCCAGCTCGGCCATATCCCGCAGCCACTGCTGGCGACCGTGTTCGTAGGGGTCGTCGGGTTCGGACTCTTTCGCGCCGCTGACGACCAGGGGATCGGCGTTGCCGCAGTGGTCCAGGATGAAGCGGGTGTCGGGGCACTGGTCGACCAGTTGCACGGCGTCGCCCAGCTCACCCGGGCGGATGCAGATGTCGAAGCTCAAGCCGAGCTCGCCCAGCAGGCGCACGCCCTCTAGATAGGTTTTTTCCAGGCAGGTGCCCGGCGGGGTCGCGGGCGTGTGCAGGACCTGGCGGATCCCCTTGATGCTGGGGTCGGCGGCCAGCATTCGCGCATAGGCGGCAAAGTCCTCTGCGGCCGGGCGGCCGGAAACCACGGCTGCGGCCATCGGATTGTCCGGGCTCTGGCTCAATGCGCTGACGTATTCGGCCTCCTTGCGCTGTTGCTGCGGGTCCACGTCTACTTCCATGTAGACAGTTTTGACCACGTTGATATCGCGGCTCGCCTCCAGGTAGTCGCTCATCAGGAAATCGGCGTTGAGCGAACCGGCTCCTGCAATCCAGGTAAGGTTGAAGATATTGCGGTCCCACATGTGCTGGTGGGTATCGATGATGGGTAGCATTTCGAGCTCCTTTGCAGATTGGTTTCAGGGATTTATGCGAACTCCAGCACGCTGCGGGCGACTTCGCCCCAGGACAGGACTACGTGATCGCCGACTGCTTCGCCGCCGCCGCCGCCCTCGTGCCCAGGATGAGGGGCAGGGGCACGTGGGTCCATTCGCCTTTGATAACGTGCCAGTCGGAGTGGCAGACGCCGCTGGCCTGCAACTTGATCCGCACTTCGCCGTGAGCGGGCTGGTTCAATTCCAGCTCTTCGATGATCAGCGGTGCGTGCGCTTCGTATAAGACGGCGGTTTTCATAGACAGCCTTCCCAGATTTAACCACTGATTATAAGATAGAAACGAACCGGGGCGCAATATCGGGAATCGGGAGGCAGTGGACATCGGCGGCGATTTTGCCTATTTATTGACCAGCGAAAATACAGCAGTACCCCCAGAGAGGAAATTATGAAAGCCGCCGTCGAAGAGTGTATCGCCGCGAGCCGGGAAAAAATGCGCCCCGGCAGACTGGAGGTCGCCGATCTCGACCAGCTGGAGGCATTGCTGGCCGAGCCCCGGCAACTGGGGCTCCACCTGAACTCCAGGTCGGGCAATATGTGCTCGGGTATTTTCTACGATTCGACCCAGCCCCACGAGCCCGCCTTGCCGATAAAGGAGCCGCCCTATGGCTCGGTCCTGGAAGCGGTGGCCGGGGGCTGGCGCATCGTGCAGTTTCCGATTTCCAAGTTGTACTCCTGCCAGGGCATGGACAACGACTATCTGGGTTTTGAATTCATTCTGGAAAAGTGGGTGTAGAAATGACCGAAATTCTACCAACCATGGACGACGATGCGGTGATGGACTTTGTCGCCAACGGCTACGTCGTGCTCGAAGGCGCAGTAGACGAGGATTTCAATCGGCATTGCAGCACGGCATCGAAAGGGGCGCAGGTCAGCGCGCTCATCGACTCTCCGGACTTTGTCCGCGAGGTCCTGCTGCAAGTGCAGATTGCAGGAGTGGTGCGCTCGCTGCTGGGGGCGGATTTCCTGGTTCCAAGGCGGGGCCACAACCACCTTTTCGAAGCTCCCCACGTGGGCCAGACCTGGCATTCGGATGGTCTTTCGGGCAGCGGCTGGGACGTCACCGAGTTGCAGTGCTACTACTATCCGGAAGCCGTGAATCCCGAGGATGGACCGACCACGATTCTGCCCGGTTCGCACTGCCGCGCCGTCGACCGCGAGGCCATCTCCCACTACGGCGATATCGTCGGGCAGGTGCCGCTGGTGGTACCGGCCGGCACCGTGGCGCTGACGCGCTATGGCATCTGGCACAAAGCCGGCGCCAAATTGAACCACAAATATCGCAGCATGATCAAGTTCTCCTATTTCCGCCAGGCCGCGCCTAGGCGCGACTGGCTGATCGAATCGGAGGAGGTGCCCGAGTACGTGGACCGGGCGCGGATGCCCTATGTGAGCGAGGTCGAGGCCTACCGGGATTCGATGCGGCGGATACGCACCTGGAACTGGCTGTGCGGCCTGGACGAAGCCGCTTATAATCGCCGCGAGCGGGTGTGGCCGGCCATGGTCCACGAGGCGCGGCCGGCAAGTGAGATAGCAGTTTGAAGTCGGCCGCGCTTTAGGGCTCGGAAAATTGAGGAGCCGAATATGGCAAAGCAACCGGCCGCTAGTTGGAAAGTGAGATTCAAGAGGTGGAAAAAGGTTTAATAGCCTTGCTGGTTTGTAGCGTCTGCAGCCTCCCGGCTTTTTTCTACGCCTATTTGATCAAGGTCAAAAAGCAGCCGCATCTGGTAATGGGATGCGATCCCGACCGCGTCGCCAACCACTCCGGCCTGGTCACCTGGGGCGCCGGCCTGTTCGCGGCCATTGGCTGTGTCATAGTCGCTACCGGGGTGCTGTCCTTTGCATTTGCCGGGCGCGGCTGGGAGGTCTATATCTCTTTGCTCGGCTGTCTGCTGATTCTGCTGCTGGGCATTGTGCTGGTTGGAAGCGCACGGCATTTCAAGGATAGCGCGCCGCGTTCCGAAGGACCTGCCCAACCCGAGGCCAGGCTGGTCGCCGAAGAGCAGGACTGGGTGCTGGAGGGTGGAAACTACGTGCCGAAGACGACCTGGGCGGGACTGCAGATCGTGGGCGGCATTTTTCTGTTCTGGTTGATAATATTTGGCTCGATTGTATACTTCGGCCTCAGGAAATAGCCTCCCGCCTCACTCCTCCGGCGCGAACTGCGCCAGCGCCTCTTCGTCCAGTTCCACGCCCCAGCCCGGTCCCTCCGGCACCTCTATCCAGCCGTCTTTTATCGCCGGCATATTTTTGAAAAGCCGGGCCTGGTCGGCGGGTTGGCGCGGGTATTCCAGCATTTCGAAATTGGGCGTGCAGGCACCCAGATGGACGCCCACCAGGGTAGAGAGCGGGCCGTTGGGATTGTGGGGCAGCAAATGGACGTGATAGACTTCGGCGAGGGCGGCGATCTTGCGGCCTTCGGCAAAACCGCCGCAGTGGCACAGGTCCGGCTGGATGTAGTCGGCCGCCTGTTTTTCCAGCAGCTCGCGAAAGGACCAGCGGGTGTAGAGGCGCTCGCCGGTGGCGACGGGGATGTTGATGGCGGCGGCGACGCGGGCCATTTCGTCGACGTTTTCGGGCGGCACCGGTTCTTCGAAAAAAAAGGGGTTGAACTCTTCCAGCAAGCGGGCCATGCGGATGGCCATATTGGGACTGAGGCGGCCGTGGCCCTCGACGAGGATTTCTATATCCTGGCCGACGGCGGCGCGGGTGGCGCGGATGCGCGCCACGGCCAGGCGCATATCGGCGATGTCCAGGCGCTGCACGGCGTTGCCGAAGGGATCGCATTTGAGCCCCCGAAAGCCCAGATCGACGGCGGCGCGGGCCGAGTCGGCGAATTCGCGCGGCGACTGGTCCTCGAAGAGGGTGTGGGTGTAGAGCTTGATGCGGTCGCGCAGGCGGCCGCCCACCAATTCGTAGACAGGGGCATTCAGGTTTTTTCCTTTGATGTCCCACAGGGCCTGCTCGACGCCGCTGAGGGCGCTGGTCCAGATGGGACCGCCGCGCCAGAAACTGCCCTGGTAGAATGTCTGCCAGAATTCCTCGATGCGGCGTGGGTCGCGGCCCACCAGTTGCAGCTGTCGGATGGCGTGGGCCACGGTGGTGGGATGGCAATCGGCGGCCACTTCGCCCAGGCCGGTGAGGCCGGCATCGGTGTGCACCAGGACGAGGTAGCCGAGCACGCCGTGGCGCGCCCGGTCGATGGGAATGGTCTGGACCTGGGTTATTTTCATGTTGTCCTCCGCTGGTTGCACATAAAAAACGACCTCATTCACCGCAGGTCAACTGGATTGTTCCGACTACTTGACCTGGAGAGAGCCGCCAAGGTATCTTAGGCATGTAGTCCATTTTCGCGCCTTGGCCAGGGCCGCATTCATTCCGGAGAAAGACCAATGGGAGAGAAACTGCGCATCGCCCTCGGGGGTATTCTGACCGAGTGCAACCACTTCGGCGGCCTGCCCACCGACCTCGGTTCGTATGAGCAATCCGAGCTTTTGCGCGGCGACGAAATACTGGCTTCGACCACCAGCGTCGTCGGCGGGATGCTGGAAGCTCTGCGCCAGGGGCAG
>MDTE01017934.1_pt1 | contig 10541 bp, 10 predicted proteins | sample 811231 | NCBI WGS metagenome assembly MDTE01 (sample SAMN05326651, study PRJNA326480) | marine metagenome | isolation source: seawater | place: Indian Ocean: Red Sea | collected 2010 | reverse complement strand
TTTTAATAAATGGAATATATGCAAATGGTTTTATCCATGAAAGCGACTCTTACTGGAGGAAGCCTAATCCAGGTATGATTATAGAGGCAAGCAATGACTTTAATGTGGATCTTGAAAATTCTATATTAGTAGGTGATAGATTAAGTGATATAAAGGCGGGAACTAGAGCTGGTTTAAAAAATATTTTTCATGTCTTAACCGGCCATGGGAAAAGAGAAAGGGAGATGATATTCAAAAATCGTTATGCAAATTTACAAAATATAAATAAAAGTTTAAATAAAGTAACCTTTAAAGAAGATGATAAATTGTCTACCTTATTTTTAATAAATAATTTGGTAGATATCAAAACTTTTCTAAGCTGAAAATGTTAGTCCAAAATAATCAAAATTGTGAGTTTCTTATTATTGGAGGAGGCATGGTTGGGCTGTCATTAGCCCATCAATTAATTGAAAGAGATATCACAAAAGATATAGTAATTTTCGATAAAGAAAAACAACTTGGAATGCATACTTCAGGAAGAAATAGTGGCGTATTGCATGCCGGAATTTACTATAAACCAAATTCTCTGAAAGCTAAAATTTGTGTTTCTGGAGCACAAAGATTAAAAAATTGGATAAAGGAAAAAAAAATTAATTTAAATGAATGCGGAAAATTAATTGTTCCTACAAGAATTAACCTAGATGGTCAGTTGGAAGTCTTAGCCGAGAGAGGAAAAGCTAATGGGGCGAAAGTAGAATTTTTAGATAAAAGTCAAATCCAAGAATTGGTTCCTGAAGCAAACCCGCCAACTGAAAGAGGTTTATGGTCACCAAATACCGCCGTTGTTAAACCTATTAAAGTGATCAAAAAAATGGAGGAAGATCTTCATACAAAAGGGGTCAGATTCTTAAATAGTTCTCTTGAATGGACTTTAAAAGGAGATAATCAGATTATCTTTTCTAATAAAAACAAAATAAGTTTTGGCCAAGTTATAAATTGTGCAGGATTACAAGCTGATAAAATATCTCATACTTTTGGAATTGGCAAAAACTATTTTCTTATGCCATTTAAAGGAGTTTACTATGAGATTAAAAATGAGAGTAACATAAAAATCAAAACAAATTTATATCCTGTTCCCGATCTAAATTTGCCATTTTTAGGAGTACATTTTACACCTGGATCGGAACCTGATTCAGCAGTAACTATTGGTCCAACTGCAACATTAGCTTTTGGCAGAGAAAACTATAGAGGGTTAGAATCTATAGAACCACTTATGACATTAAAAAATATAAATAAATTATTTTCACAATATTTATTTAACGAAGGTTCATTCAGAAAGTATTTTCATGAACAAGCTTTTTTATCAATGCCTATGCCTTTTCTTTCAGCTGCAAGGGATTTAATTCCGAAAATCAATAGAGAAGATATTAAATTAAGCTCAAAAGTAGGGATTAGATCTCAACTTTACAATAACGATACTAATAAATTAGAAGATGATTTCTTGTGTATAAAGGGCAAAAATAGTATCCACATTCTAAATGCAATATCTCCTGCATTCACTGCAAGTTTTTCTTTGGCTGATCATATTATAGATAATTACGTACTGAAATAATTTAAAATCCTAACTATGAATACAACAAAAGCATTACTTTTATCTGCAGGATTTGGTACACGTCTCAAGCCTATCACTAACAATATTCCAAAATGTCTAGTTGAAGTAAATGAAATTCCGATGCTTGAACATTGGTTAAATAAATTAGAAAACCTTGGAATTAAAGAAGTATTAATCAATATTCATTATCTAGCAGATCAAGTAATCGAATACATAAAAAAAAGAAAAAAAACAAACTTACTTATTAAAGTCGTTTATGAAAATAATCTTCTTGGAACAGCTGGGACCTTAATAAAGAACAAGGATTTTTTTCTTGATAGTGATGTTCTTTTTATCCATGTAGATAATTTTACCAATAGTAACCTTAAAGGGCTATTTAAAAGTTATCGCGAAAAATCACCTGAAATATTACTTACAATGTTAACTTTTAAAACCGAGCATCCTGAAAAATGCGGGGTACTCACCAATAATGATTTAGGTGTAGTGACAAACTTTTATGAAAAGGTTAAAAACCCACCTTCAAGAATTGCTAATGGAGCAATTTATTTATTTAATTACACTTTAATAGATTGGATATTAAACAATATTCCAAATCCTTCAGACTTTAGTAATGATGTTCTGCCTAATTTAATGAATAAAATTAATGTATGGAATGTAGATGAATTTTTCATCGATATTGGGACACCAAAATCTCTAGAAGAGGCAAACAATTTCGTCAATAATTAAATTTTCTTATTTTCTTTAATTCATATTAAAGTTAATATTTTTTTAAAACCCACAATAGGATAGTTTATAATTTTTTAAACCTTTAATTATTAATGGAAATAAATTTTATGAGTACTCTTCATAAAAGTACTCAAAGAGATTATTTAGCAAGGGTAAATGATAAAGAATATCCAAAGGCAAAAGCTGCGGAACTGGCAAAGAAATTCGATTATGATTACTGGGACGGTGACAGAAAAATTAACTATGGTGGATACCACTATTTAGTTGGAAGATGGGAAAAAGTTGCTCTCTCTATGGTTCAACATTACGACTTACCTGCTAACCCCAAAATACTTGATATTGGATGCGGAAAAGGATACTTACTTTATGATTTTTTGAAAATCTTACCTAAAGCAGAAATTCATGGATTAGATATTTCTAGATATGCAATTGAAAATGCTAAAGAAGAAATTAAAGATCATATTGTATGCGGTAATGCTGATAACCTCCCATGGGAAGATAATTATTTTGATTTAGTAATCTCAATTAATACTCTCCATTGTTTACATAATTTCGAACTAGATTTATCTTTAAGGGAGATAGAGAGGGTTGGTAAAAAAAACAAATATATTTGTGTTGAGAGTTACCGCAATGAAATAGAAAAAGCAAATTTACTCTATTGGCAAGTAACATGTGAAGCTTTTAATACTCCAAAAGAATGGCTATGGTGGTTTGAAACAACCGGATATAAAGGTGATTATTCCTTTATTTATTTTGAGTGATTTTTAATTAAAAAAAAAAATATGAAAATAAAAGCTGCTATTCTACAAGAACAAAACAAACCTTTAATTATTGATGAGATTGTTTTAAATAATAAATTAAATACAGGCCAAGTTCTAGTTAAAGTTCATACGAGTGGAATATGTGGTTCTCAAATTGGTGAGATCACAGGAGCAAAAGGGTACGATAAATTCCTTCCTCATCTGATGGGTCACGAAGGTTGCGCGACAGTTTTGGATATAGGTCCAGGAGTTAAAAATGTCAAAGAGGGTGATCTAGTTGTGCTTCATTGGAGAGAGGGTAAAGGTATACAATCCGATGTTCCTTCATATTTATGGAGAGGATCTCAATTAAATGCTGGTTGGGTTACCACATTTAATACTCATGCTGTGGTTAGTGAAAATAGATGTACAAAAATACCATCAAAAACTGATAGAAATATTGCGGCTCTCTTTGGCTGCGCTATCACTACAGGATTTGGAGTTATAGAAAATAATGCGAAGTTGAAATTGGGTGAATCAATTATAATTTTCGGCGCAGGAGGAATTGGACTAAATATGATTCAAGCAGCAAAATTATCATCTGCCACAACAATCATAGCCGTAGATTTATTTGAAAATAGATTAAAAATTGCCAAAAAGCTTGGCGCGACTCATACTATTGATAGTTCCAAAAGTGACTACAAAAACCAAATAAAAAGAATAATTGAGGCCGAAGGCCTTAATGTTTTTGTTGACAATACAGGGATTCCAGAAATCATTGAATATGGATATGAGATTACTTCCTCCAATGCAAGAATTGTATTAGTTGGAGTTCCAAGAATTGGAAATAAAATAAATATTTTTTCTTTACCCTTGCATTTTGGAAAGGTTATTGTAGGTTCTCATGGAGGGCAATCAGATCCTGCAAAAGATATTGCTAGATATTTAAAAATTGGGGAAAAGCAACTAACAGACTATGCTAGTTTAATATCTGATGAAATTTCATTGGATCAAATCAATATAGGAATTGAAGAAATGAGAAACGGTATTTCTGAGGGCAGAGTAATTATAAAATTATGATAATCAATTTCTCTCAAGAAAAAAATTTAGAATACCTTGAGGGATGCGTCCTAACATGTGGACACTTTAATACCATTCATCCAGGTCATATAAGATATTTAAAAAATGCAAAGGAAGAAGATAACAAATTAGTTGTAGCTTTATTTGGTGATAGTAATAATGATAATGAAAAAGCTTATCAATTTAATCAATTTGAGAGAGCTGAATCATTACTACAACTCTCAATAGTTGATGAAATATTATGTATCAAGGGGAGAAACATAGAGGAAATAATAGAAAAAATAAAGCCCAAAAAATTAATATTAGGAAAAGAATTTGAGAAAACTAAAGATTACGAGATGCAAAAAGCAATCAAAATGCAAAAAAGTTTAAATGGAAATATTAGTTTTCATGCAGGTGACTTTCACTATGCAACTACAGAATTATTAGGCAATTCAGAAAAAGATCTCTCTTCAAAAAGAAAAAATGATTTTATTGCTGCTTGTAAAAAACAGAAACTTGATTATGAGAAAATAATTAATTCTATTTCAAACTGGAAAAACGCAAATTTAATTGTTATAGGTGACCTTATTATTGATCAATACGCTGCATGCGAACCGCTTGGTTTAAGTGCTGAAGCTCCTGTTGTTGTAGTAAAAGAACTAGAAAGAAAAAATTTTCTTGGTGGGGCAGCCATAGTAGCCTCTCATATAAAATCTTTGGGAGCAAAATGTAACTTAATATCTGTTATCGGAAAAGATTCAATGGCTGAATATGCCAGAAAAGAATTAATAAAAATGGGAATTGGAGATTCTTTAGTAGAAGACAATTCCAGACCTACAACTTTTAAAAAAAGGTATGTAGTTGAAAATCAAAAACTTTTTAGAGTAAGTCAATTAGAAGATCATAAATTGACTTCAGAAGTAGAAAAATCAATAATAAATAATTTAGAAAAGTTAGCCCCATATTCCGGGGGGATTGTTATTTCAGATTTTGTTTATGGAGTAATTACTGAAAATATTTTAAAAAAGATTTCTAAATTATCAAAAGAATATAATTTACTATTATTTGGTGATTTACAATGTAGCAGTCAGGTTGATTCAATTCTAAAGTTTAAAGACTTCAGTTTACTATGTCCTAATGAAAAAGAGGCAAGAATTGCCTTACAGAATCGAGAATCAGGACTTGAAGCTGTATCTAAAGAATTAATAGAAAAAACAAGATCCGAAAATTTAATTATGAAATTAGGTCCTGAAGGTTTTATAATTTTTAAAAAAAATCATACTGGTGGATGGAATAGTCAATCTTTCCCAGCCTTAACGGTTAATCCTTTAGATGTTGCTGGAGCAGGAGACTCTCTATTATCGGTTATGGCTACTGGTATGACCAGCTCACAAAATGTCATGTGTACTGCCGCAGTAGCAGCATGCATGTCTGCACTAGCAGTGCAAAACATGGGGAATAAGCCAATAGATATTTCCTCACTAAAACATATGATAGATAAAATATTTTTATGAAAATATTAGTAATTGGAAGCAACTCCTTCAGTGGATCTAATTTTGTTTTAGAGGCTCTTGAATCTGGCTATGAAGTTATTGGTATAAGTCGATCAGAAGAATCTAAAAAAGTTTTTTTACCATATAAGTGGAATCAAAATTTAGAAAAATTTAAATCCAAATTTCTTTTTTATAAAATAAATCTCAACAGAGATCTTTCAGAACTTATTTCTATAGTGGATAATTTTCAGCCTGAAATAGTAGCTAATTTTGCCGCACAAGGAATGGTTGCTGAAAGTTGGTTAAACCCAACACATTGGTATCAGACTAATGTAGTTTCACAGGTAGCACTTCACGACGAATTGAGAAAAAAATCATTTATACAAAAATATGTTCACATTACAACTCCTGAGGTATATGGCAGTACTGATGATGGCTGGATTAACGAAGAAACAAACTTTTCCCCAAGTACCCCTTACGCTGTAAGCAGAGCTTCTTGCGATTTACATCTTAAAAGTTTTTTTGAAGCCTATAATTTCCCTGTTATCTTTACAAGAGCAGCCAATGTATATGGTCCTGGACAACAACTTTATCGAATAATCCCCAGAACATTTTTAAGTTGTTTAACTGGGGAAAAAATGCAATTACACGGAGGAGGACTTTCAAAAAGGTCATTTATTCATATTAAAGATGTTGTATCAGCTACACTGAAATTAGCTAAAGATGGGACTCCTGGTAAAACATGGCATTTATCCACTAATCAAATCTACTCAATAAGGGAAATAGTTGAAAAAATTTGCAAATTAACAAATTCAGACTTTGAAAAAATTGTTGAGATCTCGGAAGAAAGACTTGGGAAAGATCAAAATTACTCTCTTGACAGCAGTTTGATAAGAAAAGAGTTTAACTGGGAAGAAAAAATCTCATTAGATGATGGTTTAAAAGACACATTAAATTGGATTGAGGCCAATATAGATACTCTGGTAAAATCATCATGGTCATATGAGCATAAAACATGAAAATATTAATTACCGGTGGATGTGGATATAAAGGATCTGTATTAATTCCAAAATTACTAGATGAAGGACATGAAATTGTAAATTTTGACACCCAATGGTTTGGTAATAAGTTAGAAAAGAACAATAGATTGGAGAATATTAGGGGAGATATTAGGGAAATAGAATCAATTCCTTTTCAAGGGATTGATACAGTCATTCATCTTGCCAATATTGCAAATGATCCAGCTGTGGAATTAAACCCCAATCTTAGTTGGGAGGTTAATGTTCTAGCAGGATATCAAATAGCTGATAGAGCCCAAAGAAATGGAGTAAAGCAATTTATTTTTGCAAGTTCAGGAAGCGTATATGGAGTAAAAGATGAACCTCAAGTAACTGAGGATCTGAGCCTAGTCCCTATTTCTGTCTATAACAAAACAAAAATGGTTGCAGAACGGGTATTCCTATCTTTTAAAGACAAGATGAAAATACATTGCATTCGGCCTGCAACGGTGTGCGGTCTATCTCCAAGAATGAGGCTAGATGTGAGTGTAAATATGCTTACTTTTCAAGCTTTAAAAAACAATAAGATTACAGTTTTTGGGGGCGAGCAAACAAGACCAAATATTCATATAAATGACATGGTTAACGTTTATAAACATTTCATAGATAATCCTAAGATTGAGTCCGGGTGTTACAATGCCGGTTTTGAAAATATAAAGATAATTGACATCGCTAATATGATTAAAGCTCAGACAGGAGCAGAAATAATAGTAACAGAATCAAATGATCCTAGATCCTACAGACAAGACTCCCAAAAACTATTAGATACTGGTTTCATATGTAGATACTCTGTAAAACATGCAATTGAGGATATTATCAAATCATATGGTGAAGGAGAATTATCTGAGTCTGATAGTTGTTATACGGTAAAGTGGATGAAAAAATTAAAGCTTAATGCCTAGGAGTAGATGAAAAACATATCCAAGATATTAGAATTAAAAGCAATATCAAATGAACTTAGAGTAAGAATAGTTGAAACTTCTTCCAAAGCAAAAATACCTCACTTAGGTTCTTGTTTATCATGTCTGGATATTTTAGTTTGCTTGTATTGGAATGAATTAAATATTGATGCTAAAGATCCTAATAATAACAAAAGAGATAGATTCATATTAAGTAAAGGACATGGTGCCCCAGCGCTGTTCCAGGTGCTAGCAAAAAGAGGATTTTTTCCTGTAGAACATCTTGAGGAGTTTGGGAAGCCAGGAAGTCTATTTCATGAGCACCCTCCTAAACCTGGTTTAATTCCTGGCATAGAGGCAGCTACAGGATCTTTAGGTCATGGCTTCCCAATGAGTCTTGGTATGGCAATAGCTAATAGAATAAAAAAACTTAACTATAGATCCTATGCATTGTTAAGTGATGGCGAATGTAATGAGGGGAGTATTTGGGAAGCTGCTTTGCTTGCTGGGGCGCAAAAGATTAAATCTTTAACAGCTATTATTGACTACAATAAGTGGCAAGCTACAGGAAGAAGTAAAGAAATAATGGCTTTAGAACCACTAGCAAAGAAATGGGGAAGTTTTGGCTGGCATACACAAGAAATTGACGGTCACAATTTTGAACAATTAATTACTGCATTTAAAAACGCAAGGGATGAGGAGGAGAAACCAAGCGTTATAATTGCCCATACTATAAAAGGAAAAGGGGTATCCTTTATGGAGGATGATAATAATTGGCATTATAGAACACCTAATCAGGAAGAACTTCGCGATGCACTTAAGGAATTAGAGGGTTAATCATGAGAAATGCATTCGCAAAAGAGTTAACCGAATTAGCGGCAATAAGAGACGATATATGTTTATTATCCGGTGATATTGGAAATAAAATGTTTGATAATTTTAAATCTATAGCGAAATCTCGTTTCTTAAATTGCGGAATAGCAGAAGCAAATATGATGAGCGTAGCTTCAGGTATGGCTTTGGCTGGTCTAAGGCCGATAGTTTATACGATTACTCCATTCACTACGATAAGATGTTTAGAGCAAATCAGGATTGGTGTTGCTTATCATCAATCTCCAGTGATAATTGTTGGAACAGGTTCAGGGTTAAGTTATTCGGAGTTAGGCCCCACTCATCACTCTTTAGAAGACATAGCAATTATTAGAACAATTCCAGATATTAATGTTTTAGCCCCTTCAGATAGCAACGAATTAATTGCTCATCTTAGAGATGCCTTGAAATCCAGCCTTCCAACCTATATGAGAATTGGAAAAAAAGGTGAGCCAATTATTTATGAAGATATTAATAACCTTGGCATAGGAAAATCAAAGACAATCAAAAATGGTAATAAAAACCTCATTTTAGGAACTGGCACAATTCTGAATGAGGTTATAAAAGCTGCAAGTTTGCTTAAAGAAGATAATTATCAATTTGCTGTGGCAGGAGTAGGGAGTATAAAACCTTTAGACAGTGATTTCCTTTTACAAATGGCTTCTCAATATAATAATTGGTTTACTGTAGAAGAACATGGAATTGTTGGAGGTTTTGGCTCAGCTTTACTAGAATGGCTTGAAGAAAATAATATGATACATAAAATTTCATTAAAAAGATTTGGTGTATCTGATAAATTCATACACAATTTAGGTAATCAACAATTTACAAGAGAGAATCTAGGCTTAGACAGTAAAAGTTTATATGAAAATATAAAAAAATTAATTACTAAATAGAAAATTGAATAGACGTAAATTAAAAGTAGGTTTTGATTTTGACAATACAATAATTAATTATCAGAATGTTTTTCATAGTCTTGGAGTTCAAAAAGGGTTGATCAAAAAAGAATTTCCTGCATCAAAAATTAAAATCAGAAATTTCTTAAGAAAACAAAATAAGGATCATGAATTTACAACTTTGCAAGCCGAAGTTTATGGTCCAATGATATTGAAAGCGACACCTTATCCAGGAGTACTAAAAGTTCTCAAACACTTAAATAAACAATCAATTGAAAAATTTATAGTAAGTCATAAAACTATTTATCCTTATAAAGGTCCCCGATATAAATTAAGAGATTATGCCTTGAGCTGGATGAAAAAAAATAATTTCTTTTCGAAAGATGATCTAAATTGGAATCGAGATAAAATCTTTTTTGAAGAAACAATTGAAAACAAAGTTGAAAGAATAAAAAAATTAGGTTGTACACATTACATAGATGATTTGACAGAAGTTTTAAATCTTTTACCTCAAAATATTATAAGAATTCATTTTTCGCCCACTGAAAAGGTTATATGGGATAAAGGAGAAACGATAAGAAATTGGAATGAATTTCTAACTTTTTTTGATTCCAATTAATAAGTAAATTATTTAAGATGATTCATAAAAAAATAGTAAAAATATTTAATGAACTTGATATTGAAGTTAAGTCCATAAATAAATTAAAGGGTGGTTTAAACAGTAATGTAAATATAGTAAAATCAAACTCTTCAAGCTATGTTTTTAAAATTTATCCAGAAGATAAATTCGATAAAAGAAATAGATTTTTAAATGAGCTATCTTTTATTCAGTTTCTAAAAAACAATGATATAAATAATATCGCGAAAATAATTGCCACCGATATTAATTCTAGATGGATCATCTTTAATCATATAAAAGGTGAAAAGATTGAAAAGATTGATGATTTCACAATAAATTGTACTTTAAACTTTTTTGAGAAATTATTTCTTTTGAAAAATAAAAAAGGTGCTGAAAAAATAAATTTAAGTTCAGAGGCTTGTTTTAGTATTGAAGAACATTTAAAAATAATTGATAATAGAATATCAAAATTCGATAATCTCAAAAGTAAAACAAATTACCAAGATGAAGTATCTTTTTGGGTAAAAAGCGTCATAAAAAAAAGATTCCAATTAATTAAAAGTCAAACAAATATTTATAAAAAAAAC
>MDTE01017723.1_pt1 | contig 10541 bp, 7 predicted proteins | sample 811231 | NCBI WGS metagenome assembly MDTE01 (sample SAMN05326651, study PRJNA326480) | marine metagenome | isolation source: seawater | place: Indian Ocean: Red Sea | collected 2010 | reverse complement strand
TGAAGTTTCGTGATCACCAACATCAGGGAGTATCTGCTCGATTTTCCTGTCGAACAAGTACACGCCAGCGTTGATCCAGAACGGCAAACTACCCTTTTCGATGAACTGGGTTACGACGTTCTGCTCATCTGATTCAACTACACCGTACTGACTCGGGTACGGAACCAGCATCATCGTGCCCATTGCACCAGATTTCTCGTGTAGTTCGATTATAGGTTCGAGCGGTTGGTTGGTTATGACATCGCCGTTTGCGACCAGAATCGTGCTCACACTCTCAGGGACCTGGCTCAGGCCCTGCTTGATTGCTCCACCTCTTCCAAGAGGCGTTTCTTCGACCGAGTAGTGAGCTGTGATTCCGTATTCAGACCCGTTCCCGAAATAATCTTGGATCATCCCGCCCATGTAACCGGTGAGGAATACAACATCTGTCACGCCTTGAGCGCGCATCCAATCGACCTGATACCCGATGATTGGTTTGCCATTGATTTCAACCATTGGCTTGGGACGGTTGTCGGTCAGCGGGCGGAGTCGTTCACCACGCCCACCCGCAATACTTAGAGCAAAAAATCGATCGGTCATTGTTCCTAGAGTTCGGTCCGTGTCGGAGTGTCCCTGATTCGCAGCACGAGTTTACCATTCGCACACTGTTTGCTCGACAGGAACGAATGCCCTCTAAATGTGAGATTCACATCACGGCTATTTGACGGCAGCAACGATTCGACCGAGCAACCCCTGCATAGATCGCCTGTCCTCGATCTGTTCTGGACAGTCGAACGCACCTCGTGATGGGTATATTCCCGGTGACTGTACGACAACGAGGTCGAGGCTTGGACAAACCCAGATGTGTTGATTGCCGGCTCCGCTCGCAGCGAACGAGTCTAGTGGCAGGTCGGGCCAAACTTGAGCTTGATCGTTGCACCAGAATCCGAGTCCGTACACGTGGCGTTCCTCAGGCTCATTTTCGAGTATTTCAGTCGAAACTCTGGTTGCTTTTTCGATCCACTCCGAGGGGACTATCTGGGTTCCGTTCCAGGTTCCTTTATTGAGCCATAGCCAACCCATACGAGCCATGTCGCGCGTGGTCATTTGGTAGGAAGTCATGTATCCGAAGACTCCGAGCTTTGCCTCGGGATGCATGTCGAAGTTGCTGTACTTCCACGACCATTTGCCGTCGACGAAATTACGGATCTTCCATTCGGTGAGTGTTCCGAAACCGCCACCTTGCTCAGGTCTAGACGTTTTATAGAGGCTGTAAGCAGACGCAACGGCGTGAGTCAGAATGTTCATGCCGAATGTCTGGTAGTTGAATACTGTTCCAGGAGCTTCACCGGGCTTCATGTATCCGGATGTGTTGCCTATCAGTTGACGGAACGTGATCCCATCATTCTCAGGGAATGCGTACCTGCCTTCTTTTGGACCTTCTCCCGGTGCAACATCGAGCATTTCAGGATAGTAATCAGCTACACGATCGTTCTCGGATTTGATGACTCCCTCGTGAAATGCAATCCCGAGCACCGAGGAAAAGGTGGATTTTGAAGCCGATGCCTGGTGGGCTTGTTCTGTGGGATCGGATCGGAAATTCCACTCAGCGGCGATTTTGCCGCGACGAACTATCAGGATGCGATACGGTTGGTCGACAGCCAGTTCAGATTGAAACCTGCCTGCCTCGGCCAGTTTTTCTCGATCGAATCCGAGCTCTTCTGGTTCGGCGGATTCCCACTCTTTGCCGGGCCATAATCGTTCCCGTCCTAATGAACTGTCAGGTTCCGAAGAGGTTCTAGCCGATGGATCGGAAAACTTGCTGGTCTTCACTTCATCAAGTTCGCCGGCTTCGTGGGCGTAGCGTACTGCTTTTGCCATTTCGAAAAGTCGCTGCTTATTCGGTGCCTCATTCTGCATACGGTTCGTGATGTAAGCGACGGATATTCCGTCGGTCAGGCTTGCCCATCCGGTAGAAGTTCCCATGCCCCCGTGACCAACCGTGTCGTTCATTTCACTACTCGCGTACTGATTCGGTGGGCTCGAAGGAAGTCGAACACCGTAGCCAACCCGAGAATAGTTACCCGATGCTGCATCCAGTCCCTCTGCCTGAAGCGAAGTGACCTCCTCAACGACGCTCTTGGGTAGCCATGGAACGCCATGGTCAGTGCCCTTGGCCGAAATCACTGAGTAAAACTTAGCCACGTCGAGTGCGGTGGTCATTAGCGATCCTGCAGGCATCATAGTTTGTGCCCATATTTGCGAGTTGACGCCCTCGATGATCGCCGTGTCTTCCCAGTCGGATGCGCCATCGATAGTTACGAGTCGACCGAATTGTGAAGGTTCGATGGTGAACGAAGTGTTTTTTAGACCGAGCGGAAGAGAAACTTCGCGTACAAATGCCTCGGTGAAAGTAAGACCCGAAATGCGTGAGGCAATCTCGCCGACCAACCAGCCGAAAGTGCGGGAGTGATAGTGAACCGTTGACCCCGGTGCAGTTGCTGGCGTCATATCCTCGATATGAGAGACCACTCGACCCCAATCACCGTAGTCGGAGATTGGTATTGATTCGTGCGATGCAAGCCCCGAGGTATGTGACAAAACCTGACCGATGGTTATTCCAGACTTGCCGCGAGTTGCGAACTCGGGCCAGAACTCGGATACAGGTGTAGTCCAATCGAAGTGTCCGCGAGCGTTGTATCGCCAGAGAACGGCCGCGGCAAGAGGTTTACCCATAGAAAAGACGCGGAACAGTGGCGAGGCGTGTTTTGCGCCTCGAACAAGATTCACTACCGGTTCACCGTTTCTAAAAACGGCAAGAGCTGCGGCTGAGTGAAGATTTTCAGCAAACTGCCGGTCGAATTCCGCCTGGATCCTTCCAATTGCGGTCAGTAAATTCGTTTGAGTCATTCTCGTGAGTACCACCTGTGACGGGTGGTTAGTAAGTGGCTGCCTAAAAGGATAATCTGCATCAAACTCTGGAGGGTATGAAATCCCGACCGTATATTGGACAAAGTCATACATAGTACGGTCTACGAGGTAGTAGATCGAAATGCCACCAGGTCAAGCAGCACAAAAAATTTTTCGACCGGGCTTGTCGATTACTTAGAAATACAAATTAAGCCGGTTTTCCAGAGTGTAATGTCGTGGAAAATAGTCGAATACAAGTGGCCGACGATCGAAGAAGCGTTCCATGATTTTAGATTGGCGCAGTTGGGGCGATGGACGAAGCAACAGGTGATTCACTCGCCGATGATCCAGGGGTGATTGGCGGCGTATTTGTGCTTAGAACTCGTGGTAAAGTGGCGTTCTCTACGCACGATTGGAGTTTTGAGGCTCCGGAATGCGTTTTTATCTATTAGATACTTGCAATTTAGTGAGACATTTTGTGACCACCGAAATTCGTACTAACGCAGACGGTCTGGAATTCAAGCAGTTTGGAAAGAGATACCGAAAAGTGGACGGTGACGACAAAGTCACCGGTCGGGCTCAATTCGGTGCTGACTTCACCGCGCAGGGATCACTGTTTGGAAAGATTATCCGAAGCCCTTACGCTCACGCACGAATTATTTCGATTGACACTTCCGCTGCAGAGGCGCTTTCGGGTGTAGAAGCAGTTTGTACCGCGGCCGACTTCCCGTCCGACGTTTCAGGTGACCTGGACACCGGTGAGGTTGAAATTGGCATTCAGTTCATGGCGAACCTCATAATGGGTCGTCGTAAGGCACTTTTTGAAGGTCACCCTGTAGCTGCGGTAGCCGCTACGGACGTGCATATTGCTGAAGAAGCCGCTCGGCTTATCAAGGTTGAATACGAAGTGCTCCCAGCGGTTACAGACCCAATCGAGGCAATGTCGCAAGATGCCCCGTTGTTGCACGAAGGCTTAATTGCGACTTCTCTTTCTGGCTCGGCAGATGCACCTAGCAACATTGCCGGTCACATGGAAGGTGGCAAAGGCGACGTCGAAAAGGGATTTGCTGAGTCTGACGTTGTTGTTGAGCGAACTTACCGAACGGCTCTGGTTCACCAAGGATACCTTGAACCCGAAGCCGAGACTGTTCACTGGCATGCCGATGGTCATATTGAAGTCTGGGCGAACTCGCAGGGATCGTTCCCTCTTCGCCAAAACATGTCGAACCTTCTGGGAGTAGAAGTCAGTAAGATCAAGGTTATCCCTCTCGAAGTTGGCGGCGCGTTTGGGGCCAAGAACACTCCTAGAGTGACTCCGGTTGGTGCAATTCTTTCTCGTAAGTCTGGAAAGCCGGTCAAGATCGTTCTCACTCGAGAAGAAGTGCTGAAGGCAACCGGACCAGCATCAGGTGCGGTGGTAACGGTGAAGGCTGGTGCTACTAAAGACGGTGTTTTGAAGGCGGCGCAGGCTCGACTCGTATTCGGCGCTGGGGGGTTTCCTGGGTCGCCGGTGCTGCGTGGTATGCAAACTATATTCGCTTGCTATCAGCCAGAGAACTCGAAGGTCGACGCGTACGACGTCGTGACCAACGCACCTCGTGTAGCAGCTTACCGGGCGCCCGGGGCTACCGTAGCGACTTTCTGTGGTGAATCGACGCTGGATGATCTGGCGAATGCTATTGGTATGGATCCGATCGACTTTCGTATCAAGAATGCTGCCAAGACGGGCGACTCTAACGTTGATGATGAGGAGTACACCCGTATAGGTATGGTGGAGATGCTCAAGACTGTTCGAAACTCCGACGAATATAATCGACCCGTCAAGGAAAGCAAAAACGGTTGGCCCGTGGGTCGAGGTGTTGGCATTGGCTGGTGGCCGTGCGGAATTGAGATTTCTAGTGCACGGGTAATGGTCAACCACGACGGCGGAGTTGAAGTGACGATTGGTGCTGTTGACCTGCACGGTGTTCGAACAGGAACCACTCAAGTTGCTGCTGAAACTCTCGGGATAGATCCCGATGAAGTAAAAGTTCACACTGCTAACACGGAGAATATTCCATACACCGGAAACGCCGCGGGGTCTCGAATTACTCGGACCCTGAGCCAAGCGGTATACAAAGCTGGTATATCAGTTATCGATCAAATGAAAGAGAAGATGGCGCGCCGCTTTGGTGTCGATCCAGAATTCGTCGAATACGAAGACGGATACTTCTTTGCACGAGATAACCAGGACTCAAAAGTTTCGTTCAAGGATGCTGGTTCGGCTGTGACTAAGAACGGTTCCAACGTTGTTGCTACTGCGTCGAACGATCCGGGAATGCGACCAGCCAATGGATACGCAATGGCAGTTGCCGATGTTGAGGTAGACCCAGATACCGGCAAGGTTCAGCTGACTGATTTCACGCTGTTCCAGGACGTTGGTAAGTGCGTGAACCCAACACAGGTCGAGAACCAAATGCAAGGAGGAGCAGTTCAGGGAATCGGTTGGGCGTTGTCTGAAGAGTACGTATACGACGATCAGGGACAAATGCGTAACGCATCGTTCCTTGACTACCGTATGCCAACAGCACTCGATCTACCTATGATCAACACTGTGATTCTCGAAACGCCTGCTGATGATGGGGCGTTTGGAATTCGAGGTGTTGGCGAACCACCGATCATTCCACCACCTGCCGCGATCGGTAATGCGATTCACAACGCTACCGGCGTTCGCATGGATCGACTGCCGATGAGTCCGGAGCGTGTGTTCGAGGCGATGAACGAATCGTCGTAGTCGCTTAGGGTTTTGCAGGGGCGTTTCTTGCCCTGCTCGACAGCCTAATACCGTTACTAATCACGCTTCGAACGTTCGATAGTGAATTCAGATTTCTCTCAGGAGACGTTGCGAGCTAAGAACGGCTACGTCTTATCACTACGCCAACTGCTGAAGCATTTCGAACCGCACCGGGTTTTCTGACCGTTACTTCAACCGATTGGGTGAGCGGGTCCTGAAGGCAGATTTCTGCTATCCGCGCCGCTAGAGCTTCAACGAGACCGTAACTCGATTCTTCGATTTCGCTAATAATCGCTTTCGAGATCGTTCTGTAGTTGATCGTGTATTCGATCGCGTCGCTCGCGCCAGCTTTGGTCAAATCAGCGTTCATCTCGATATCAATCGTGATTCGCTGCTTGGTAAGGCGCTCCCACGGATTTATACCGATGATGCAATCGAGTTCGAGTTGTTCAATTCTGACAGTGTCGAGTTGATTTGAATTGTCTGGCATATCTCAGTAGTAATTATTTATGATTGCGAATTCGAGACGCTATTGAATGTGTCGTCCACCGTCGACGTTTATCGTTTCGCCGGTTATGAAATCGTTCTTGATTAGCATCATCATTGCGTCGGCAACCTCGTTAAGTGTTCCCATGCGATCTGCTGGTCCGAGATTGATCTTGATCTCGTTACGAGGTCGATTCAGCGAAATGTCTGCAGGAGGAAGAATCGCTCCTAATGCAATTTCGTTGGACTGAACGTTTGGTGCCATAGAAAGTGCCAGTGTTCGAGTTAGGCCTGACAACGCTGTTTTCGTGATGCCGTAGGCGAATCGGGTGGGGCGGGCCGTACGCCAGTCGTTTAAACTGATGATCTTCCCTGGTGTGTCCCCCGTGAGTTGATGCTTCATTACCTGCGCAAGCAAAAACGGCGCACGAACGTTGATGGCGAAGTGACGATCCCACTCGTGTGATTGAAGGTCGTTCATCCCGACCTTGTCGAATATTGAGGCGTTGTTCACCAGGATTTCGATCGGACCCAGATTGTTGAGCACGTCTGCGGCTAGCTGTTTGACCTGCCCTGGGTGTTCGAGATCAGCCTGTACCGTTATCGCCTGGCTTCCCATAGATTCGATTAGCGAAGCGGTTTCGTTGGCTTCCTGCTCGGACCGACCGTAGTGCACTGCCACACGAGCGCCTGCGTCACCCAGTGCTAACGCGAGTGACCTGCCTACTCTGCGTCCCGCACCTGTAACCAGAGCGACTTTTCCGTTTGGATTCATTCCGTGTTGTCGCTTTTGATCAGGACTGTCGGACGTGGCTGAAGAACTCTTCTCTGGTTGATGAGTTTTTCTTGAAAAGCCCACGAACGGCGCTGGTGGTCATGGTCGTATTGGGTTTCCGTACACCCCGCATTGTGGCGCAGAGGTGTTGAGCCTCAACCACTACGCCAACGCCCGCCGGCTCGATCAACTCGTCTAGTGTCGTAGCGATTTCCTGAGTCATTCGCTCTTGAACCTGCAGGCGACGAGCGAACATTTCGACCAGTCGAGGGATCTTGGAAAGACCGATCACTTTCTGGTTGGGTAAATAGCCAACATGCGCTTTGCCATAGAACGGAAGGAGGTGATGTTCGCAAAGCGAGTAGAAGTCGATGTCTTTCACGACAACCATTTCGTCGTACTCGACATCGAACATCGCGCCGTTGAGCAATTCGATCGGATCGGTTGAATAGCCGGAAAGAAGTTCGTCGTACATGTTTGCGACGCGCTTAGGAGTGTCGGCGGTGCCCTGAGCATCCACACCTTCGCTAATGGCGTTCAGTATAGAACTGATTCCGTCGGAAATTACTTGTTTACAGGATGCCCCCAATAGCGACCCATCTTCAAAATCGAAATGGTTCGAACTAACATTGGCGGGTTTTTCGGTGATTGTCATGGCCTAGCTATCGGTATGTTGTTATTCGAATTATCAACAGTTACCCAAATAAGATGCGCATTCTCGCAGAAACGATTCTCACCAATGCTAACACCGGGGAGTTGATTCGGATCAGCCGCCAGAGATAGCAGTGATGAAGTGGACTTCGGTGTCGGAATCAAGTTTCTGAAGAAGTCCACGACGGGTCGCCACATGACCCACAATTGCCGCTAACCCCGGCTTGAGGCGATCATCTTCAACGAGATGTTCCCTCGTACCGGGGTGGGCTGCTTCGAGGTTGTCGACGAGCTCACGTAGAGTCTTCGCCGGCACTTCTACCCGCTCTGCGCCGCCTGCGTATTTGCGCAGAGCGTACGGGAGGAAGACCGTAGCCAATTTATTTCCTCCTGTTTGGTAGAACCTGATTAGTCCCCGTTCAGTGCTTCCAGAATTCGACCTGGCTTCACCGGTAGTTCGTAGTACGACTTGCCTGTTGCTTCCTTCACAGCCTGAGCTGCTGCGGAAAGTGGTGGGCAGATCGGAACCTCACCAACACCACGTACTCCGTAAGGGTGAAGTGGGTTAGCAATTTCAACCATGATCGTGTCAATCATAGGCATGTCTAGACTGGTTGGCATTCGGTAGTCAAGGAAAGACCTGTTAGCCATGGCTCCATCGTCTGTGATGAAGTACTCCTCGTTCAATGCCCAACCAAGACCCTGTACTACACCGCCCTGGATCTGACCTTCTGCGTACTGCGGGTGAACTGCTTTACCAACGTCCTGAATTGCTGTGTATCGAATAACGTCGGTCTTGCCAGTGGCGAGGTCGACTTCGAGGTCACAGATCTGGACACCGTATGCATTGCCTGCTTCTGCGAGGTTTACAGACGCAGTAGCGGTAGCCGGCCCACCAGTTGGGTCGAGCTTACTAGCCAGTTCCTGAATGCCGATCGAATCGCGATTCGCTGTGAAAGTACCTTCGTTGAAGTCGATGTTCTCAACTTCGGTCTCCCACAGGTCAGCAAGTCGATTCTTGAGCTCATCAACCAGCTTGTGCGCAGCGTTGTAAGCAGCAAGACCGGTTGTATAAGTCGTTCGAGAACCACCTGTAACGCCTGTAAAACCGATCGAATCGGTGTCTGGAATTGATGGATGGAAATCTTCAACAGGGATTCCGAGAACTTCCGCTGCCTGCATGGCAATTGAAGTTCGAGTTCCACCAATATCGGCAGAACCTTCGTTCAACATTACTGTTCCGTCGTCCTGGAGCATGATGTCACAGGTCGACTTACCACCCCCGTTCATCCAGTAGGCAGACGCAACACCACGACCGCGTGCCTTCCCTTCCGGAGCATCACCAAGAGGTGAGTTCCAGTGGCCAGAGTCCTTGGCGGCCTGGAGGCACTCTTCAAGTCCAACTCTGATGAACTGCACACCATCACCGCGTCGGGTGCCTTCGTGTGCGGCGTTGTCGAGTCTGAATTGAATCTTGTCGAATCCACCAGCGTCACAAATTTCGTCAATGACTGTTTCGATAGCGAAAGAAGCCTGCGGTGAGCCCGGAGCTCGGTATGCAGCCGACTTCGGCTTGTTCACGAGAACGTCGTAACCAGTGATCTTCGAGGATGGCAGGTTGTAGCAAGCGAATACACAAATTGCTGCGGCACCAACTGCGGATCCAGGGTATCCACCCGATTCGAGCATGATGTCGGTGTCGGCCGCGGTGATCTTGCCGTCATTGGTGGCTCCGATCTTCATTCGGATTTTTCCACCCGGTGCAGGGCCGGTTGCCTCGAACACGGATGATCGATCCATCACCAGTTTGACTGGACGTCCACCAGACTTTCGTGAAAGAAGTGCGGCAACTGGTGCGAGGTAGACCTTGGTCTTGCCTCCGAATCCGCCACCGATTTCAACATAGTTTACTTTGACTCGTGATTCAGGGACGCCGATCATTCCGGCGGTCTGAGCTCGAACTCCAAACGATCCCTGCGTGCTGGACCAAACGGTAATGTTGCCGTCTTGTGCCCAAATCGCGGTTGCGTTGTGTGGTTCGATGTAACCCTGGTGAATCATCGACATCGAAACAGTTCGTTCGATCACGATGTCTGAGTTTGCAAATGCATCTTCAACGTCACCGAACTCGTGTCGGAAGACTTTTGCGACGTTTGTGTTTTCGACTTCTTCGCCTAGGTGATCGCCGACCAGTCCTTCGAGAATCACCGGTGCGCCATCTGCCATCGCATCGTCTACGTTAGAGACCGGGGTTAGTACGTCGTACTCGACCTTGATCGCGTTAGCTGCCTGTTGAGCAGTGTTTCGGTCGACTGCTGCAACAGCGGCGACAACATGTCCTTTATAGTGGACTTTCTTGTCGGCCATGATGTTCGCTTGGTCGCGTTTGAGGTTTACGACGTCCTCACCTGTTGAAACTTCGCGCTCGTCAGCTGTTGGAAAGTCATCGTGTGTCAGCACAGCGAATACGCCGTCCATCGCCTCAGCCGCCGAAGTATCGATTCTCTTGATTCGAGCGTGGGCGTGTGGACTGCGGAGCACTTCACCCCAAATAAGCCCTGGTGCCTTGACGTCACCACCATAAATGGCTCGGCCAGTCACTTTGTCTAGACCGTCGTGTCGGATTGGTGAGTTTCCGATTACCTTGTAGTCAGTTTTGGTCTCGAAAGTTGCAACCATTCATTTTCCTCTATGGGTCTCCCTGAGAAGTGGGTGTTGGGCGTCTGATTATTGAGTTGATAACAGATCTAAGAAGAAACAAGTCGGCCGGAAGCCTGATAAATCAACTTCCAACCACCTGATTTCGCAAGTATTTAGTTCGTACCGAATAAAGTCGTTTGGTTTGTCCTATTTGAGCGACTCGACGATGCTTCCTGCATTCATAGGGGTGTTGTAAAGACGCTTGCCTGTCGCATCCTTGATTGCGTTCGCAATTGCCGGAATTGGTGGGCAAATTGGGGTTTCACC
>MDTE01171659.1_pt1 | contig 10542 bp, 8 predicted proteins | sample 811231 | NCBI WGS metagenome assembly MDTE01 (sample SAMN05326651, study PRJNA326480) | marine metagenome | isolation source: seawater | place: Indian Ocean: Red Sea | collected 2010 | reverse complement strand
TCACATTTGCCATCTGAATCAGAAGTTGCCATGACTAAAAAAGGAGATTCCTTTATAAATTGAATATGCGAATCCCTTAATTTATCAACGATTTTGTCCACGGTTGTAACCTTCGGAAACCCGAATTTTTGGGTGAAATAATTCTCAGTTTGTTTTTCAGTTTCATTCTTAACCATATATTGCACCTCTGATTTGACAATACTACGCTCTTTATTATGAATCCTTCAATTATTTTGAAAATCTTGACGGTCGATATGGAGACAACACCTCAACTTCAAGTCCAGAAAGTATCTCAGTTGCGGCCCACAATCCGACAAGAGGAGCCAGTGTGACGCCGCTATGCATAATCAAAGAGTAAACTCTATCCACTTTCTCTGAAAAGCCTATTACAGGCATTCCGTCAACGGGCATAGGTCTGAACCCTACCGGAACTGTCATAGCTTCCAAATCCTTCAGGGCAGGAAAAAATTTTGAGGCATTTTTTAAAGTCTCATCGGCATTGAATTGAGAATCGTCTTCTGTTTCGTTCTCTTGACTTCCGGAACCAATGGTTACGATTCCATCATTGTCTTGCCTGACATGTAGTTCCTTACCTCCCTCTTCAGCTTGAGGGAGGTAAATAGTGGATAATTTATCCATGATTTTTGGAACCGGAATTGTCCTTACAACTACTCCTGGACTCCTTTTGTGCGGTAAATTCACTCCTAAATTTCTCCAAAGGTTTGTCGAATCTATTCCAGCTGCAATTACTACATAGTCAAATTCCATCTTATTCCGATTAAATTCAACAATGACTTTGTCTTTTACCTGTGTTATCGAATCAACTTTTTGTTCAAGATATGTCCCTGTTCCATTTTGAACGACAGAATCCACGCATGCTTTCGCAGCGAGATGTCCTACAACATGTCCCTCATTTTGCATGTATACGCCATACGTAAATTCCCCTATCTCTAAATTAGGTTCAAAAGAAGAAAGTTCGTCTTTTGTTATAGAGCGAATTGCATAACCCCATGTCTGCATCGTCTCGCATTCAAGTTTCAGTTTTTCACCGGAAGCAATGTCTGAACAATAAGTAACATTACCTCCCCATTTCAATCCTTTACCCACCCCAATATTCTCTCCGAAACGTCCCCACATATCGACGGAACGATGATTGAGATCAAAATATGTACGAGGTCGTTTTGCAAATGCGTTAATCCATGCAAAGGAATGATCCGTCGCCCCTGAACCAGGACCTGATTTATCAAAAATAGTGACTTCAGCGCCTTGTTCAGACAAGTGGAATGCTACTGAGCCACCTACAATACCTGCACCAATAACAGCTACTTTCTTCATAATTCCTTCCTATTAGTTTTTAGATTATTACAATCAATATGTTTCTAGTCGATTCTCGATTCATTCTTCTTCATTGACCTCCAGGCAATCATTGTAAAAACTATGGAAAGACCTACGATTGCAGCCCCGATTGCATATGAAACATGATAAGAGAATATAAAAGCGTCTACAGAGTTTGGCGAGGATAATGCGTCTAAAATATCCACATCTGAAACAGTTGATTCGTATAAAGAAGTAAAAGCCCCACCTAACAAAGTTACAGAAGCTACGCATCCTAACCCTCTTGAAATTGAGGATATAGCGCCTCCACTTCCGAATTCCCTTACCTTAATCGTTCCCATTACCAAGTTCAAATTCGAACTTTGAAAAAGCCCTGTACCAAGACCAACAAATCCAATTCTTATAGCAATCTCAAAGATATTCGATTCTCCGTCTAAGGATAAATACGTTAAAAGAGTACAAGAGACTATTGAAAGACCAATCAAACTTACTATTGGTGAATCAATTTTATCTGATACATACCCTCCAATTGGGGCAAATATAAAAATAGCCAACGCATTTATAAATAGGAACATAGCTAAGACTAAGTCAGGGCTTTCCAAGATTGTTCCCACATAATAAGGAAGGATAAAAAAATTGATAAAAGAACCCATAAAGAAAAATAGGTTTGATAAAAACCCAGATACTAGGATGGTATTTTTTGTCAGCTCAAGATCTATTAATGGATTATCTGTCGTTTTTTGTCGGAATATGAACAATTTCACTGCCGCTAAAAATATAACCAGAAGGAATACAATTTCCGCTCGCAGATATCCTTGTGAGCTACCACGTTGGAAAATAGTTACCAAAGAAATCAAACCCAAAAACAACAGAAAAGCACCTAACCAATCATAGGTATTTTCCTTTAACAAGTTTGATTTCTGCTGTACCCCAATACCTTTCAAAAGAGTTAAAGATCCAATCAATGCAATTAGACAAAGAGGAACCCGACCTAAAAATATCCATTCCCAAGAAAAATACTCCAAAGTAAGGCCAGCAAAAAGAGTTCCGGTTATCATGCCAACACTCCCTATACTAGTCATTATTCCCAAGGAACGTCCCCTTATCTCCGGGGTGACCATGGACGTGATTAGTGCGGGAGCAATCGCTAACAAAGAGGCGTTCCCGAAAGCCTGAAAGATTCTGAAAATAATTACAGTGCCAATATTTGGTGCTAGACCTATGGCTATCATAGACAATGTGTAGGCTAGGAGACCAAAGACAAATACTTTACGGAGTCCTATTATGTCTCCCGCTTTCCCTAAGGGCAGTTGTAGAGCAACGGTCGTAGAAAGATAAAAGATTATCATTAGATATACAACGTTTGGTGGGGAGTTGAAATAACTGGAAATTTTCGGAAGGGCAACGTTGACACTAACATCGAGGGCGCTTAGAAAAACCCCGGAAGAAACGATCAGAATTTGCACCCAATGAATCAAGGGAAAAGACTTTTGAGTTCTGTTAACTATTTCTTTATCAATAACGCACTATCGAATAATTTATAGAATCATTTTTAGGGAACCATGAAGGAAGTATAGATAAGGGAATCATGAAACTCCATACTACCGTATTAAGCATTTATTTACGTTTGAAAATGGCGCTTAAATTTGAAAATAAGGACCAAGACAAGAGCAATTAATAATAAGGAACATACCTGAAATAGATAGGGCAGATAAGCGGCGCTAATAAGGGAAAGTCCGATGAAGGGCCCCAAAGCAGAACCAAAGTCTTGGAAAGTGTTATAGACCGAGAATACCTCAGAACGAGAATGTTTCTCTGCTATTAAACTAACCAGGGGTAAAAGCTGGACTGTTAATAAAACCCCTCCAACAAAAACTAATAAAAGCATAACGGTAATAAATTCCGGACTGTCGCTTATTCCTAGCAGCAGCAACCCTATCGAAGTAATAGCCACGGAAAAAATTAAAACTTTTAACCTTCCATACCTATCAGATATATAACCTCCAAAAGGACCAACACCAACCTCAGCCAGACTCCGAAATCCAAGTAAGATACCCGTAAGGCCCGTGACTGTTACAGTAAACATTAATAGGTCAAACTCGACACCAAATTTGGCCCTGATGAAGTGTCCTAAACTTGCCGACATTAATCCAGAAATAACTATCCCCACCGTGAGGCCACTAATACCTAGCAAAAACACTTCTCGGTCTTTTAATAGGGACAAGAAATTACGATTACCTTCATTTGAGTTAGTGCTGACATTTGATGAGCCGTAACGAGAATATTTCAACCAGCAAAACCAGCTGAGCAACGTAAAAACACCAAATATTAAAAATGTCATTCGATAGCCGAGATAATCGGAAAGCAACCCGCCAAACACAGCTCCTCCTATAGACCCTATCCTTATGAGGGAAGCATTAGTGGCTAGATATAAGCCTACGTTTGCTTCACTACTAACATCTGATGCTATCCACTGTGATACTAATCTCAGCACAGACCAACAGGCTCCCCATAAAAGTCTAGCCAACAATAAAACTATGAAACTAGTGGAAAGTGCGTACATCGCTAGAACACCCAAGGAACCGATCAGAGTCAGCTTAAACGGTCTGTAAACTCCAAATTTATTCACAATATATGAACTTAAAGGATTAGTGAAAAATCTAACGAATCGATTTGCAGATAAGAGAATTCCCACCTGGAAAATTGTTAATGACCAGAATTCAGGTCGGGATGGCATGACCACATATAACATCGCATCACCAAGTAATGCAGCTGCAACCCCTAAGCTAGTTACTATCAGGGGAACTGGGGGTAAATTATCTTTATTCATTTATCAAAAGCATTGGTATTTAACTGTTCAGACGGGATTGGATACACTTACAAAGACTCCAGTACCGGAAAATAATAACAGTGTTGTTCCTCGAGTATTAAAAGTAACTGTTGAATATATACAATTCAGGTAAGACGTATCGCAATTCAATAATTTGGGATGTTAACATGACTTCAATATACGTATTAGGCGCGGGAACACCGACCCCGACGGCACAAAGATTCGGTTCCTCATTTGTTATAAAAACCGAATATAATCAAATTATGTTAGATTGTGGACCTGCAGCTACACACAAACTGGTTCAGGCGGGACTTTGGCCGACTGACATAGATCATCTTTTTTTCACTCATCATCACTTTGATCACGATATTGATTATCCATGTTTTCTTCTTTGCAGGTGGGATCAAAGCATAGGGAACGAAAAAACCTTAAAAGTTTTTGGCCCAGCTTTAACTGAAAAGATTACAAATGGAATTCTTGACGAGAAGACAGGATTATTTGCACACGATTGGATAGCAAGAGTAAACCATCCATTAAGTCAAAAAGTTTATGTCAATAGGGGAGGAACCTTACCGAGGAATCCACCATTGGTCGTATCAAAAGATGTAGTACCAGGTAAGGTTTACACAGGGAAAACGTGGGAAGTCTATGCGGCAGAAGCTAAGCACGTTCAACCCTACTTAGATAGTCTGGCATATAGATTTGAGACCAAAAGTGGAAGTGTAGTATTCACGGGAGACACAGAACCTTGCGAGGCAGTAACAGCCCTAGCAAACAACGCGGATGTGATGTTTTGCATGTGTTGGGATGAACAAGAAATCATGGATGATAACGGTGAAAACCAAGGACAGTGTGGAACAGATGGGGCTGCCTTAATGGCGCAAGAGGCAGGTGTGAAGAAATTGGTCTTAGTTCATACAGGGCCTCACCTATCTCAAACCGATGTGAGAGAAAAAACTCTAGGTCATTTATCCAATATTTTCCAGGGAGAGATTGTTTTCGCGGATGAACTCATGAATATTAATATGAATCCTCAAAATGCGTGATTAAGACAATGAATCGGTTCATCTTAAATTAAATTGCGGCTTAATTTAATATGGATATCTAAACTTTGTATTCCTGTTGCCTTTTTAATGCTTCTAAATAATAGTAGTCGGCATAATTGATCCCGACATCTATCTCACTATTAGCAGGTTTATTACCAGTATTGTGCAAAAGTAAAAAGCCCCCATTACTTCCAATTTCTGAAAAATATGAACTCGAATTTAAAGATTCAAGTATGTCGTCTGCCAATTCAATATAAGTATGCTTTTTATCACTTACAAAACTTGATAGTTCATAGAGAGCTGATGCGATTAATGCAGCGGCGGAGGCATCTCGTGGTTCGTTTGGAATATTAGGCGCGTCATAATCCCAATATGGGATGTTATCATCCGGCGATCTATTAACGATAAAAGTTGCAATTTTTTCAGCAAAACGCAGATATCTTTCATCACTGGTCATACGATAACACATTGTAAAACCATATAGGCCCCAGGCCTGCCCGCGTGACCAACTGGACTCATCGCTATATCCCTGGTGTGTATATTTCCCGTTAATTTGGCCATTTTCTGGATCATAATCTACTAAATGGTAACAAGATCCATCAGATCGATAATGATCTTGCATTGTTAAGTCTGCATGTGACAGAGCAATATCGCGATAAGTTTTGTTACCTGTGATATCGCTTGCCCAAAACAACATTTCTAAATTCATCAAATTATCAATTATCACGGGATACTGCCACGTTCCGTGATCCCATGACCTAATGCACCCAACTCTGTTATTAAATCTTTTTATCAAAGTATCAGAAGCTTCAATAATTACGTCCTTATATTCCTCAATTTGTGTGATCCTGTAGGCATTACCAAAGCTACAAAAAATTAAAAACCCTAGATCATGTGTATTTGTTCGATTTTTAGCCTCGTTGAGTTTTAACGTGTTAAGCGTTGCCGAGTCCTTCCATTTGTAATCGCCCGTGAGTTCATACAGATACCAGAGACTTCCAGCTGGAAACCCACAGGTCCAATAGTTTGGTGAGGCAAAAAATAAGCCGTCTTTCTCTGAATAAAAGCGTGGTACTTCGTTTGTTTCGGGAATATTTTGCAAAAAATAGGAAAACTGCTCTGAAATCTTTGTAATTATCTGTGTGTCTTTCGTCATCGTAAGTCACCTGTATGTGGTTTATAAGTGTTAAGAAAATAAAATTGTATTGTAATTAGAATAAGATAGGTAGAAACCAAACAAATGAATGTAAATAAGCGCCTTGCTTGATCAACATATCAAAAGTGTAATCACAAAACTTTGAATTCTTACTCTCTAATCCTTGTATTGTCATCGTCCGTCTTTCATGCCTCCTGGAATCTGTTATTCAAAAGAGGACACAACAAAGAAGCATTTATATACCTGGTACAACTAACAATTTGTATTTTGTTTGCACCTGCCGGAATTTATATGTTTCTTATCCAGCATATGACTTCTACAGCATATTTTTTTGTAATTGGAACTGGCTTAATACATGTGTTCTATTTTGTATTTCTAAGTCGTGGTTACTCTTTAGGAAATTTATCCGAGGTCTATCCGGTGGCCAGGGGCGTAGGCCCAATATTAGTGCCTGTACTTGCATACTTAGTTTTGAAAGAATCTATCTCTTTTTGGGCTTTCACGGGAATAATATTGGTCGTATTCGGAGTCCTAGTTGTATATTGGTCAAAGGCTTTTGTTTATATATTGACTAAGCCCCTAAAAAGTTTTCAGAGAGCAGATATTAAATATGCATTGGCCACCGGTATAACGATATCCATATACTCCATATGGGATAAGGCCGGAGTAGGTTATCTGCCAGGGTTTCTGTATATGTATTTACAATCCTTAAGTACAACCATATTTTTTTCCTTTTATTTAATATCCAAAAATAACATAGGGGCGTTAAAGGCAGAATGGAAATCAAGTGCGAAAGGAATTACTCTAAGTGCTATTTGTTTATATTCGGCGTATGGATTGGTCCTAACTGCTTTAGAGGCTTCAAAGGTAAGTTATTTATGGCCCATCCGTGAAACAAGCATATTAATTGTTGTACTGTTGAGTTATCTGATAGAAAAAGAGAAAATTCACACAGCTACTATAGTGGGATCTTTCGTAATTACTACCGGCGTGATGTTAATATCTTTGGCTTCTTGATTCAAGAATCGATTCCACTTTTTTCATATAAAATATAAAATGGTCCGATGCTATCTTTTTCTCCCGAATCCTCTCATTACAAATGGCTGATATTCTCCGTCGTCAGTTTAGGATCGCTGATGCAGGTATTTCACCATATTGGAATAAATGTTGCTTTACCTACGATAGCCCAACACTTCGGTGTCTCTTTAACCACAGTTCAATGGGTGGTTCTGGGAGAATCCCTCACTATAAGTGCTCTTCTCCTGCCCATGGGTCGGCTTTCCGACATCATTGGGCGTCGTACAATCTATATGCTAGGAATCTCATTGTTTGGAGTCATGGCATTCCTAGCAGGTTCTTCACCTTGGATGGCTACAGCGCTGGGTCTTCAGTCACCCATAATATTGATGATCTCCTTCAAAATATTCCAGGGAATAGGAGCCTCAATGTCTCAGGCTACAGGATTAGCAATGGTTACCTCGTCCTTTACCAAAACCGAACGAGGTAAAGGATTGGGTGCCCATGCATCTGTAATTGCCGTAGGTGCGGTAGGTGGTCCAATTATAGCTGGGCTTTTAATTACTTATTTAAATTGGCAATGGTTTTTTTGGATAAACGTTCCTCTTTCTGGGATAACTCTAATATTTGCGTTTTTCATACTCAATGAAATTGAATCCAGACCGTCACCCGATGAAGAGACAAACTTTGACTGGATTGGGGCGGCTCTCTCCGCCATTGCCCTCCTTACATTTTTATTAGTTCTATCCAATACAAGTCAACTTGGATGGGTACATCCGTATATTTTATTGGGTGGTCTGTTGTTCATAACGACGTTAATTTTATTCTCCTGGTGGGAACTTCGATATTCGAGTCCTATGTTGGATCTGCGATTATTTAGAGACAAACTGCTATCAGTCGGTATAAGTACCAATTATTTTTCATTTTTCGGAAGCAGCGCTTTCACATTTTTGATCCCCTTTTATCTTCAGGGAGTCCTGAAGCTAAATCCTGCCCAAGTCTCATATGTATTGATTCCTAACGCTGTTACTAGAGTCATACTGGGTCCTCTATCTGGTAATCTGTCCGACCGTTACGCGCGAAAGATATTTACAACTTCCGGCCTTGCAATTTGTGGTCTGGGATTGTTCATGATGGGCTTCATGGGAATCTCAACACCACTTTGGTACGTTATTATTTCTATAATAATTTTTGGGTCAGGTTTCGGCATTTTTATGTCTCCTAACAATGCGACAATTTTCAGAGGTTCAAGCGAGTCAAAACACGGGGTTGCTTCCGCCCTCGTTAGCCTTTCCAGAAACACTGGGAATATCACCGGTATCGCAGTAGCTACTGCGATTGTTGCAGCCACGATGTATGCAGGAGGTTATTCCACAGACGTAGAAGCAGTTATTACGGCGAAGACAAATAGTGGATTGTTGGAATTTTTCATCATAGGGATGAAAATAGTTTATTTTTTTGTGGGAACCGTACAAATAGGTTCATCCGTAGCACACTTTCTAGTCAAAAATCCTATTGATCAATAAAAAATCTAGGTATAACGAATACTTTCAGGAGGAAATTTGATAAGGCAGAGAATTTTGATCCTCTGTACGTTTGCTGTAACAGGGCTACTTATTACACAAATAGCCCCCTTTCTACTCCAGCAAATAATAGGACTCGAAGGAGGTGTAATTAAAGGTCCATGGAAATACAGGCTTTGTTACCTACTTATAATCCCGCCCCTCTATTATTTGATTTTGATCATAGTTGGAACAATATTCGGACAAGGTGAATATTTCAGAAACAGACTAAGATCAATTTTTAAAAAACTGTACTTCTTCATATCTAGAAAATAATTGGTATGAAATGACTAAGGATCAGTTGATTGTCTTCTTATCATCAGAAATCTGCTGAATAATAATCGTAGATACACCAAATATTATTATTATTGCACCCACCCAACTAATAATATCTGGTGTCACAGCAAATACCATGAAATCATAGCCAGTTACAAATATTAGCGTGGTAAAGGAGAAGGGGAGGACTAGGCTAGCATCTGCTCCTCTTAATGCAATAAGGTTGCAAACTTGGGCGCCGAGCATCAAAAATCCAATTCCTGATAATGCAATCCATTGGATCAGTGTCGGGGAATTCCAAACGAAGAATAACGATATACTGGAAAACAATAACCCCAATACATTATTAATCAATAAAATTTGTAAGACCTGTTCTCTTGTCGACAATATTTTGATTAATATAAATTCCAACCCCATAACCACAGCCGCAATTAACGCTAGTAGTGCAGCGGGTTCAAAAGCTGACCCGGAAGGTCGCAGAAGAACGAAAGCCCCTACTAGGCCAATTAACGCCGAAGTCCACCTTAATTTTCCAATTTTTTCACCCAGCAAAGGTAATGCGAAAATCATGGCAAATACAGGATTCAAAAAACTAATTGCTGTTGCATCCGAAACAGGTATGATAGCTGCAGCTGTGAACATCACCGTAACTGCGCTGAATCCACACAACGTTCTAATGACGTGAAGTTTAATGTCTGGCTTCTTAAATCTCATTGGAAAAGCCGAGTAAAAAACAAGAAGGCCTATGAAACCAAATAAGAAACGCGCTTGAGTTGCTTGAAGGGGATGCAGAGATTCACCCAGTAGGTCTGTTTGAACAATTTTAGCTAACACAAGACATGCTGCTACAAATGCAGACCCTATGATTACCAAGAAAATAGATTTGAGAGGAGTGGATTTAACTGAAATCAATTCGTTAGGTTATATTCCCTTTGAAATTAAAATTATAACCTTATTACTAATCCTTTAAAATGACACTGAGCACTTTAATCCCACCTCCAAGGTGATTTCATGGAACTGGGATTAAAGATCGACCTTTATTTTTATATTAGGTTAGCCGGAAGCGGCAACAGCGGCCCAGTCTATCTCATCGACTTGCATAGGTTCACAAGTTATCATCGCCAGCATTTCTTCACCAAGTGTCACGGATATATCATCAGGATTATCAGCCTCCCAAAGACAAATAAAAGTATCGGTATTTCCGTGAGGAATTGGATTCCAACTTTTGACGCATTTTGCAGGTGTTTGGCCTGTTGACATCGCCTTGGCGAATTCGACAGTCGATTCATCTTCCATAGCCGCAGAAAAAACATCTGCATC
>MDTE01161896.1_pt1 | contig 10542 bp, 6 predicted proteins | sample 811231 | NCBI WGS metagenome assembly MDTE01 (sample SAMN05326651, study PRJNA326480) | marine metagenome | isolation source: seawater | place: Indian Ocean: Red Sea | collected 2010 | reverse complement strand
TGCGCAATCTGGTACCATGCGGGCAGCCTCGCGCAGAGCAAGCAGCTGCGACGCGGTGCGACCATTGCGATAAAACCCGAACCCCAAGCCAAAAATCGCCCCTGAGACGTATAAATTGCACCATAATTACGAGAAAATTATTTCCTAACGTTCCATAGGTATATAGGGCTCTACGGGAATTTCCGGTGTTTTACTAGGCCGAACTCGTATTAATATGAACAACACATGCGGTCCTACTTCGGGGGCTTCGCGTCGCAGGCCGGCTTCGGGTCGGCGCCGGCGGCCGTCTCCTGCGCGCACCTCACGACGCGGTCGGCCGTCGCGGCGTCCATGTCGAGCCGGCGCCGCCAGTACGCCGCGTCCCGGCCTTTTGCCGGCCCGACGAAGACGGAGCCGTAGCGCCTGGTGTGCGACCGGTAGAACCAGAGGCCCGCCATCTTGTGCGAGAAGAGCTCCACGACCACGGCGCCCGGCTTGTGCCACGTCAGGTGCGCGAAGGCCGCGCCGTGCATGCCCACGACGACGTCCGCGCGACTGACCTTCTGGATCGCGCGTCGCGTCGCGTCCGGCGCGCGGAAGTCGCAGCAGTGGTCGACCCCAAATCCGGCGCGCCGGAACGCGGCTTCGAGGACCGAGGCGTTGCGCAGCGTCCGGTGCGCCCGCAGCGTCCCCTCGCGGTCCTCCCGTCGTAGATGCAATACCCCGACGGTGCTTCTTTTCTCGACGACCCGCGAGAAGACCCCGACGACGTCGGTCGGGGGCGGGACGCCGAACGCCGCGAAGCCGACGTCGCGGAAGTACTCGGGCACGGTCTGTGACGCGGGCGTGGCGGCGACGACGGCGACCTCGCGGTAGGTCCGCGCGCTCGGGTGGGCGCGCCGGTAACACGAGAGAGACGCGTAGACGCCGTCCGCGAAGAGGGCCTCGAGGAACGGCCGCCAGCGCTCGGCGAGCGGCGCGAGGCGGCACGGCTCCTCTGGCGGCTCGCCGTCGTGCGCGACAAACGCGAGCGCCGCCCGGCGTTGCGCGGCCGCGCGCGCCGCCGCCGTCACGCAGCGGTTCAGGAAATGCCAGAGCCCGTTCGCGCCGCAGTCCCGCGTGGCCTTGATCAGCACCAACGTGACGGGCTCCGTGCCGTTGGTGCGCGGCGTCGGACCGGCGCACGCGTCGCCGGCGAGCGTCCGGCAGCCGTCGTCGAACGCCACGCGGACGTCCGCCGCCGCCTCGGCTCCCAGCGCGTCGACCGTCGCGGTGGTGTACGTGCGCGCGACGAGCGGCTTTTGTGGTGGGTTCCTCCTCTTGGCGCGAGCCGTCGCGACGACGAGGACCCACAGGACGCTACGTCGGCTCATTTGTCGGCAGCATGCTCTGCCTCTGCTTCTGTCGAGCCGTATAGTTCACTTCCCATGGAGAACCAGCAAGTACGGCTTTAAATCAACTGCTAGAAACTACGTAGGCTTGCAAGCACTTTGTTTGCGTAGTGTTTTTTGCGCACCAAGGCCGCCCCATTTGGGGAGCTGCCGCGTCGGGGCAGCCTGAGGACTAGCCTGAGGCCTGTACCCGCACGACGCAAAGACTCGGTAACTCGCGGCGATGGCGTACGGCGCCCCTCTGGATGGATTGCCAGAAATTCAAAAACCCGCCCCGCTTCAACTGTTTCGCATCAGACACGGGGACGTCCACGACGCGAACGTGGTCTTCGACGTGTCGTCGTGCGCCGATCGAGTGTTTCGCGGGAGCATGGGCGACGCGAAACAACTAAAAAGGGTGCTGATGCGCGAGATCGGGCGAGGGCCCTCGCAGTCTTCCGCGAAGTTGGTCGTGGTGGACTTTGGGAGAGCTCGCCTGCAGGGCGGACGGGTTTTCGCGATGGTTGCTGCGGGCCTGCGGGGATGATCATCGGATGGTGGACCCCCAGGACTGCGAGCGCGTCTCTGATGTCACAGACATGGACGCTTGTGTCGACGACTTGGAGTCGGACGGCCTCGAGATCCGAAAGACTAAGAAGGCGCTAGCCCAAGGCGTCGACGTCTTCATCTTCGACGAACGCCACGACTGGGAGTTCGCAGGCGGCAACGAAGTGCGACCGACTTCATTTTTACAACTCAGTAAGATCGTCATCGCGGACGGCCAGGACGCGCGAGGAGTTGCCCAGGTAACTTTGGTGAAAAGTCAGGGGCGTTTCACCGGACGCGTCGGGTGGGCGTACGCACTCGTGCAACGCGTCCACGGCGAGGAGGATGAATTCGAGTTCGTCTCGCCGGTGCTCCTCTTTATAGTTCGAGACTGATGACACAACCCCCCCTCCCCTTCCCCTCCCTCTCTCCCCATTTCGACTAAAAATTCACACTGATCCAAACCGACCGAACGCGCCTAGCCCCTCGTACTATCATCTGATGTTCAGGCTAGTGTCTTACAGGACGCTAGTATCTCGCTCGCTCGCTTTCGCTTTCAACGCCCAATTAAGCACACCCCACAGCATATCGAGCCGCGTCGCGGCTCTTTCCATAGATATTTCGACCGGCATGTGTGCAGAAACGAAAAAAAAACCGTGCAAGACCGCAAAACCCAGCTCCCCCACAGCTGGTCCCGCCAAGACTCATGACACAACCGGGGCCAAAAGCGACGCGCGGCAGTCGTCGCCCCGCTGCGTCACGGCGGACGTCACGGCACAAGCACCGCGGCCCTCGGTCGCCGCGCGCCGCGTGGACGTCACGGACCTCATCCTCGCGCGCGCGCCGCGGCCGCGGACGATCTGCGCGGCGTGCGGCGCGCCGGAGGCGAAGGCGCACTGCGGCAACTGCCGGCTGGCCTACTGCGGCGCGCGGTGCCAGCGGCGGCACTGGAAGTCGGGCGGCCACCGCGACCGCTGCGACGACGTTCGGAGGATAGGGCTCGACCAGTACGTCGCCAACGCCCAGGCGAACGCGGCGCGCGAGCGGGCCGTGGCGACGTACGTGGCCGAGGCCGCGACGGCGGCGTGCGGCTTCTGCGGCAAGGGCGGCCAGCTGCTCCGGGCGTGCGACGGCTGCGAGGCCGGCGCGGGCTTCTTCCACCTCGAGTGCCTCGCGGCATACGCGGCGACGGTCGCGGCGCGCGACGGCGCGCGGAGCGAGCGGTTCAAGCCCTGGTTCGCGTGCCGCGCGTGCGGCGACGACTTCTGCGGCGTCGGCCGCCTCGCGGTCGCGCGCGAGGCGTGGCGCGTCTACAACGGTTTGCACCCGGCGGACCTGCACCGCGTCTTCGCCATGAACAACCTGGGCGACGCGCTCGGCGCGATGGGGCTGCACCGCGAGTGCCTGCCCGTGCGCGAGGACGAGCTCGCGGTCGGGCGCGTCCACTTCCCGAACCACACGCCCCAGATCGAGGCGAACCTGGCGCGGTGCCACACGCAGCTGGGCAACTACGCCGAGGCGCTGAGGCTGCGACGGAGCGTCGTCGCCGCGCTCCAGAAGCGGGAGGGGCCCCTCTCCCGCATGTCGCTCGAGGCCGCGCGGTGCCTCGCGAACGCCCTGGGCGACGCGGGCGAGGCGGAAGAGCAGCGCGCCGTCCTGAGGCAGCTCTGGCCGCGCCTGCGCCGGGCCCTCGGCGACGCGCACGCGACGACCCTCAGCTGCGGCGCAAAGCTCGCGCACGCGCTCGTCGAGAGGGGCCACGCCTGCTCGGACTCGGTCATCGCCGAGGCCGAGGACATTTTGTGGGAGTGCCTCGAGGCGGCGCGCGACGGCGGCGCCGACGACGTCACGGCGGTCGCGCTGGAGAAGTCGCTCGAGGAGACGCGGCGGTTCTACCTCGCCGAGGAGGCCGACGACGACGGCGGTAAATTCACCTAGAGCTTATTTCTATACGTATTGACCCGTCGAGGCTCGAGTCGTCGTGGCTCACGCGCGGGGGGGTCACGCTGGGGTACGTGTCGTCCGGCCGCCGCGCGACGGCGGTCAGCGCGTCGTCGTCGTGGACCTCGCGCAGGTAGACGCGCACCTGCTGCGTGAGCCCGGTCAAATCGACGGTCCGGCCCCGGAAGTCGCGCAGGAGCCACGTGACGAACGCGCGGAACTTTGAGCGGCGCGCGAGGCAGGACTCGAGCTCGTTCTTCGAGACCTCGCCGTTGCCCGAGTCGTCCGCGTCCTTCAGGACCGCGCGCGCGGCCCACTCGGCGGGGGTGATTCTCCGCAGCGCCGCCTCGCGCTTCTCGGCGCGCTCCTTCTTGAGCCGCTTGCGCTCCAGTTCCGCCTCGCGCGCCTCGTCCACCGCCGCGTCCCGCCGCCGCGCGACCTCCTGGACCGCCTCCTCGCGCTCCAACCGCGCCGCCCGCATCTTCGCCTGGAAGTCCGCGAAGGCCGCCGTCAGCTCAGTAATACCAAGTGCCATCTCGACGGCCCTCCGCTTAAATTCGCGCGCGCGGTCCTGGAGGAGCCACTTTACGAAATCGCCGTAGACCGCGTTCGATCGCGCCAGCTCGACCTCCTGGAGCGTGAGTTGGGCCTTCCCGGGCCCGCCGAGGTCGCAGGCTTTGACGAGGGCCCTCGCGTGCGTGGCCCCGGGCGTCTCGAGGAATTTCGTTTCCGTCGCCTCGCGCTCCGCTTCGATCCGCTTCCGTTCCACTTCCGCGGGGTCCTCGTCGTCCGTCGGCGGCGCCGCCATGAGCTCCTCGACGGTCGGGCACGAGGCGAACTCCAACTTTTGCAGCGCCGCGTTCGCGGCCTGCCGTTCATAGATCTTCTCCTTGCTGCCGGACTGGGCGACGCGCTCTAGCATTGGTACGATCGGGAGCATCTTCGTCAACTGGTTCTCGTCCGCGTTTGAAGCCAGCGCGGCGACGAGCGCGGCGGCGGCCTCGACGCTCGCCCCCGTGGCCGCCTCGAGCGCGCGCGACGCGGCCGCGAAGAGCTCCCCGAAATTATGGGATGCGCCGTCCGTCCTCACACACATCTCCAGGACCAGGCACCCGTGCCGCAGGATCCGCTCCTCGCCCGCGTCCGCCGCCCTCGTAATCGCGGCGCAGGCCCGCTTCGGCACATGAGCCTTCGCCAAGGCATTCAAAACGTCGTCGTGGGGCGCGAGCGCGTGGCACGCCTCGAGCGCGGCCTCGACGACGGCGGGCGGGGCCTCGGCGTCCGCGAGCCGCAGGGCCAGAATGGGAACGGGTCCCGTGCCCGCGCGCTCGGCTGCCGCGACGAGGTCCCGGTACTTGGCGCTGCCGGACGTCCACGCCGCGAGCGCCCGGAAGGCCGCGGCGTCGCCCGCCTCGCGGCACTCCTTTAGCAATCGGTAGAAGCCCGCGCGGCCGTCGTAGCGCTCGTCGACCGTCGAGGCGCCGCCCGGGAAGGCCGCCCAGCCCTCGCCCCCGAGGCGCGGCCAGTTGCTCGGCCAGCCCTCCGGCGCGGCGGGCGTTTCAGCGGCAACCGCGTCCCAGCGGTCCCGCGCGTGTTTCGAAAATGCGGCCTCCTCGTCGGCGTCGTTCTCGACGTCCTGGCCCGGCTCCGGCGCCGTCGAGGGCCGCTCAGACGCCTTCGAGGCCGGCCTCGTGCCGTCCTTCGGCGTCGCCGCGCGCGCGACGGGCTTGAGTTGCCGCGTGAAGGCCACGGTCGCGGGGCGCGTCGTCGTCCGGGGCGCGCGGTACGCTTTTGGCGGCGGCGACCGCGCTTCGGCCTCGATCAACCGTGCTTGGTCCTCGGCGCGCGCGAGCGCCGCGAGCGCCGCGCTCCGCTTCACTCTCGAAAACTTCTGCGCGCCGAGCCGCAGCGACCGCTGCACGGACACGCCGGCGGTCGTGTGGGGGCGCGCCACGGCGCCGCCCGCGGCGGCCCAGTCCCCGAGATTGTCGCAGCGTGGGTCGTAGCGCCGGTCGAGGCGCTCCTTCACCGAGCGCGGCGGCCCGTCGCCCGGCGGGCGCCGCCGCCGCTCCTTGTAGCGCCCGCCGGGCGGGCGGAAGGAGCCCCTCATGGAATCCGGGCAGCCTGCTCAAGAGGTACTAAGTACAAGAATTAGAGCTCCCTGCTCTCCCTTGCGCTGTGTGCCGCTGCGGCTCTCCCGTGCGCCGCGATAGCTCCCTGCCTAGTGCTACGGCAATGGTCCATTGGCAACGTATGCGTAGACGACTCTTGCTAGTGTCTTACGGGCCGCTAGCTTCGAGAGACCACCCCGCATCATCGAGGTAAAACAGGCTGCAGACCCCACATTTGTAAGCTCCCACGTGTGTAATGGTGACCAGGATACGCGCCGCGCTGCTGCTCGCGCTGGCGCGCGTCGGGGCGCTCGTCGCGCCGCCCTCCCTGCGGAGACGACCGGCCCCACGTCAGGCGACGGCGGTGCAGGACCTGAGCGGCGACGGCGGCGTGCTGAAGACGGCGACGACGGGCGACGGCGCGCCGGCGTTCGGGAACGACGGGGACGTCGCGTTACTGACGTACGAGGCGCGGACGGCGTCCGGCCAATTGCTGGACAGGGGCGTGCAGACGCAGTACACCGTCGGCGACCAGCAGTTCATCCCGGGCTGGGATCTTTGTATTCGGAGCCTCGCGGTCGGGGAGCGGGCGTCCTTCGCCGTTTCCAGTGATTACGCGTACGGTATCCAGGGCGTCCCGCCCGCGGTCCTCGCGAACGAGCCGCTGACCTTCGACGTGACCGCTCTGGAATATCGGGGCAACATCCAGACGTCGGCGAGCTTCGCGAGCGACGCGCCGCTGACGCCGCGGACGCCCGGCTCGATCAAGGCCGAGTTCGAACGACGGCAGGCGGAAAAAGCGGTCCGCGCGTCGAGCGACCGCGCGCTCCGCGACGAGCGCGACGCCGAGGCCTCGCCCCTAGATCAGGTGAAGAACGCGTTTGGGGACCTCGGCGACAAGTTCTTCGGCGACGAGGGCTTTTACTTCTTCGGCTTCTTCGAGTCGGCGACGGGCGAGGAGGCGCCCTGGTACCTGAAGCCCTACCTGACCTTCCCGGCCATCTTTTTGGGGGTGGCGCTGAGTTTCTACGGGCTGCTCCAGACGGACGTGATTGTATTGAGAGGCGACAACAGCCCCATCCCGGGGCAGCAGGGCTTCACGCTCTCCGACTAATATTTCTCTTTAGGATTGGGTCGCGAGGAACGTCGTCGCCAGTAATATGACAGCGGCGCCGCCCGCCGCGAGCTTGTACGTCCCCGCGTCGCGCTCGAACGCCTCCATCTCCCCGGCGGCCGCGCGCGCGTCGCGCACCGCCTTTTCGAAATCCGCCTCCCTCGCCCCGACCTTCTCCACGAGCGCCCCCACGCGGCCCTCGAGGGCCTCGAGCGCCTCGCGCTCGCTCTTCTCGACCTCGGCGACCGCCGCGTCCAGCGCCTTCCGCACCTCCGCGGCCTCCTCCTGCCGCTGCGCGTCGGCCGTCTCCTCGATCGTCTCGCGCGCCCGGGCGTACTCCTCGTCCACAATGTCCTCGAGCTTGAGGCTCGCGACGAACGCGTCGCGCTCGGCCGCGCTCACCTCGCGCTCGGGCGGCGGCGCGAAGAGCGACCCGAGGTCGCCATCATCGTCGTCGTCGTCGTCGCCGGCGTCGTCGTCGTCCGCCCGCGGCGCCCGCGGCTGGGCCTCGAACAGGCTCTTGAGCTCGGCGAGGTCCGGCTCCTCGGCGGCGAGCCGCATTAAGGTGCGACGCGCGCGTGGCTGCTGGAACGCCGTCGCGCCGCACGCCAGCACCACCATCCCGGTTCGTCGCCGGCGCGGCATGATTGGCACTTGGTGTGCAGTGTCTGCAAGTTGTGATGCCAGGGCGCAGCGAGAGCTGCAGTTCGCGTGCACGCGCGCAACGGGTCCAGAGGCCTGTTAGAATGCAAGATAGAGGACTGAGCCGGGCTGGGCACGCAGTGCAACCGGAGAGCCCGAGAGCAGCGTCCTGTACTTACAGGTAAGACACTAGCAAGCGTTCAGCCGGACCCGTCCGGACGGGTGGGCCCTGGGGGAGCGGGAGGGGTACGGGGGACCCCGCGACGTAACTAGCCTGAGCGTTCAGATCTCATGCACGGGCCCGTCCACTAGTCATAGCACCGTAAGAATACCCACTCAGATCACATGCAGAGCCTTAGAGCCCCCCCCCAACTCCAACCTAGGATCGCGACCCCCGATGGAACAGAAAGGCGAGGTCCTCGAGCGTCAGCTTCGAGAAGCTCGCGGCCGAGCCGTCGACGGTGCCCTCGAAAACCAAGCGCTTCTTCTCCTGGAGGCGGAACATCTGCTGCTCGATGGTCGGCTCGTTGGCGGACGTCGTGACGAAGCGCGTGGCGACGACCTTTTTCGACTGGCCGATGCGGTGCGCGCGCTGGATCGCCTGCATCTCGACGGCCGGGTTCCACCACGGCTCCAGCAGATACACGCGCGACGCCTCCTGCAAATTCAAACCCTCGCCGCCGGCCTTCAGCGAGAGTAGTATCGCCGCTATCGACGAATCACTTTTAAAACGCGCGAGGACGCTCTTGCGCTCCGCGAGCGGCATATCCCCGGTTAACTTGACGACGCGCTGCCCTCCTAATCTCAGGCGCCACTCCATGAGGTCCAGCATCGTCCGGTACTGACTGAAGATAATGGACTTGACCGCCGGGTCCGCCTTCCTATCACTATCAATCGCGTTAAAGCAGGCCTCGACCTTCGTCGACGTGCGCCACTTCCTCAAATCAATCTTTTGCAAGATCGAGGCCCTCCCTAACCTACTGCCCTTGCCCTCGCTATTCACGCGCGCCACGCGCTTGATCGGCTCGCGGCAGACGGGGCAGCTAAAGTCCCGCTTCTTCAGCTGGTCAACACACGAAGCACAGGCGCAGACGTGGCCGCAGTTAAATAGCATCGTGTCGCGCGGCGCGTCCAGACAGACGACGCAGACGTCGCGCGTCGCCGCGTCCACCCTATTCTCGTCCTGCGTTTGTTGTGGTAATGCCTCGAGATCCAACGCCTCCTCCTCCTCACTATCACTCTCGCGCGCGAGCGCCGGCAACGGATCGGACTTCTTCAGCCCCAGCGTCTTCAGGCCCTTGTCGATGGTCGCCTGCTTTTGCTTCTTGCGCGGCTTCGCCTTGGGCTTCTCGCCGTCGTCGACGTCCTCCTCGGCGACGCCGTGGACCCTCGATACTTGTAACGTAAGGGGCTGGAAGCACGTGGGGCACTCGGGCGCCTCGCCCCGCTGGTTCGCCTCGTCGATGATCTGGGACGCGCAGTCGCGGTGGAACGTGTGCCGACACTGCGCGACCGCGCAGTCCGCCGCGTCCTGGATCTGCGCGTTGCAGCAGGCGCACAGGTCGTAGAAGCCCGGCGCCGCCGCGTTCATCGAATTCTCGGCGTCCTTGCCGTGGACGACTAAGTACGGGTGGTCGAGGCACTGCCGCATCCGCGCCAGTAATTCGAAAATATGCGCGTAGTTGTGCATCGCCGTGCCCTTCTGCACGAAGGCGTCGAAGCGCGACTTCGTCTTCTTGTAGAGGCAATTGTAGAAGTCCTGCTCCGGCGGCGATAGCGTGAGCTCCTCGACCCGAATCTCGAGAGGAGGCAGCTTCAGGTCCGCCGCGCGCTCGGCCTTGGTCCGGCGCAGCATGACCACGTTCAAGATGTCGCCCCGCAGCGTCCGCAGCGCGCGCGCGCCCGCGCCGGCGTAGCCCGCCTGCTCGATCGGTTTCAGGATCTTGCGGTTGAAGCAGTTGTAGTGGGCCATGGGCGGGTGGTCGCAGTGCTCGCAGCGCGCGCCCCGCGCGCCGAAGGCCCAGTGCAGCGTCTTGCAGTCGCAGCCCTTCCTGCTACAAAAGTAGTACGCGTACGGGTCGACCTTGAGGAACCGCACGAGCGACTGGAGCTCCTTGACGCGGTTCTGGAGCGGCGTGCCCGTCAGGCCCCAGCGCCGCTCCGCCCGCAGCGCGAAGGCCGCCTTGGCCGTCGACGACGTGAAGCCCTTGATGCGATGGGCCTCGTCGAGGACGACGCGCCGCCACCTACCACAATGTAACAAAGAGCCAGCTAAATCCACGCCCTCGACGTCATTGACCAAGTCGGGCGCGGCGAAGACGCGGCGGTCCTTGGCTTCTTCTTCCTCCTCCGACGACGACGAGGAGGAGGACGAGTCGTCGGCGGCCTTCTTGGACTTGCGCTTCTTCGTCTTGGCGGGCTTCTTCTTTACGGAAACGTCGAGCTCGGCGGCGCGCCGTGCGATGGCCTGCTCGACGAGCGCGTCGATGGCGCGGAGCCGCGCGGCCTCGTCGTCGACGGCGTCGACGTCGACGACCACGGCCGCGGGCGGCGGCGCCCGCTTCACCTTCGCCACCTTCGTCCGCTTCGCCTTCACGGCGTCGTCGGAGTCCGAGGCGTCGCCGTCGTCGTCGTCGTCGCTCGACGACACGTCCGACGCCGACGCGACGGGGCGGAAGTCGGCGTCGTCGTCCGATCCCGCCGACTTGCGCTTCCGCGGCTTGCACTCGAGCGAGGCCGAGTCGTCGTCGGCCGGCGCCGCGGCGGCCGGCGCCGGCGCGCGCGCCCGCCGCGCGCGGCTCGCCGTCACGTCGGTCCCGACGGCCGACGGCGCGCCGTC
>MDTE01138279.1_pt1 | contig 10543 bp, 7 predicted proteins | sample 811231 | NCBI WGS metagenome assembly MDTE01 (sample SAMN05326651, study PRJNA326480) | marine metagenome | isolation source: seawater | place: Indian Ocean: Red Sea | collected 2010 | reverse complement strand
TTCAACACGTGCGCCCGCGGCTCGCAAAGCAGCAACCAACGGCAGGAGCGGCATGGCGTCGGCCTTGTTGGGCGCCACGGCGATGTAAGGGCGTTCGTCCGTTTCTCCAGGCACCGCCTCGTCTCGACCTGCGGCGCTTGCTTGTGCTTCAAGGGCGAGGAGCACACGGTCGAAGCCGAGACCGAACCCGCAACACGGGTCAAGGTCGGGCAGTCCGAACAGGTGAAGCAATTTGTACGAGCCGCCACCGAGCACCTGACCTTCTCCGCCAAGTTCGGGCACCTGCACCTCAAACACCGTACCGGTGTAGTAGTCAAGGCCTCGAGCGACGGTCAAATCGACGGCCAAGGAAGGTGGTGCAGGAGCCAATGCCGAAAGCGCGGTGAGCGTTGTTTCCAATTCGTCCAAGGCTTCCAGTGAAACGCCTTCCATGCTGGCCAACAATTCGCGAGCGGGTCCCAACGTTTCCATGCCGCCCTCAAGCGAAGCCAAGGCACGCAGCGGCTCAGCGTTGCTGGCATCAAGGCCGTGCGTGGTGAACAGTGCAGCCAACCCCTCGTCGTCGCCCTTGTCGAGCAGACGCATGGCGCTGGCCACCGGTGGCTCGCCCGTGGAAGCGTCCACTTCACCCGAGAGCCCAAGGCCGGTCAAGGCGTCCTTGAGCACGCCCACGTGACCGATGCGGACTTCCCAACCTTGCAGGCCGGTGGCGTGAAGCATGTTGACGGCCAGCGCAATGATTTCGGCTTCGGCCAGCGGCCCAGACGCCCCAATGAGTTCAACGCCGTATTGGAAAAATTCGCGGTAGCGTCCCGTCTTGAATTCCTCGTAACGGTAGCATTGACCGTAGTAGGAGAGTCGCAAAGGTTTGGTGTCGTTGCGCATTTCCTCAGCGACCATACGCATGACGGGAGCCGTAAGTTCGGGGCGCAAGGTCAACTCGCGCTCACCCTTGTCTTGGAAGGCGTACAACTGACCGATCACGCCTGGTCCGGATTTGGCCGTGAAGAGGTCAAGGGATTCGAACACCGGCGTTTGAACACGGGAAAATCCGTGGCGTTGCGCCACGTCTTCAAGCAGGTGCTCGAGCGCCAAACGACGCTTCATCGCTGCGGGCGTGAAGTCCCGTGTACCGCGTGGTCGTTGCACCATCAACCCTTGCGAGCCGCTGAGGCTTCATCACCCCTTCGCTCACAACCGCCGTTTGACTGGCGTTCTTGGCCTACTCTTCTTCCCAAGCCGCACCCTGCCAAGGGTCCTCTTCGCCAGCGGCCCAAACGACCTCTTCTGCATCGTTTATTTCGTCTGCTTCATCTGCATCGCCCGCATCGTTCGTTTCCTGAATGGATTCATCGTCCGATTCAGCCGATTGGGACAAGGTCGTTTCTGCGGCCACCGTATCCAAATCGGGCGCAGAAGGCACATCAGGCACCACGATCTCGTCTTTTTCAGCGATTTCACTCAGTTTCTCGATGAGGTTCCAATCAGGCTCCTCTGCCGTTGGTTGAACGCCCGTATCTTGGCGCACCTGAACCAGCTCCTCAACGTTGAGCACATCGCCGTCGTCCACCGAAGCCTCGGTCAGGTCGGCTTGCTCACTGGCACGCAAGGCTTCGTTGGCGTCACTGCCCTCCGCTTCGAAGTTTGGTGTCGTCTCGAGCGGGGTGACGCCCAAGGATTTCCAAGCGTCCTTCACCTGCTCGGTGGCGGGCACATGAGCGCGTGCTCGCTCCTCGGCCTTGCGTCGCTCATAGGCCGCCTTCAGTTCGGCTTCCTCGTTTTCCGCTCGCAGCCTTGCTTCGACTTCTCGCCAGGTGCGCTGTTCTTCTTTGAGGCGTAATTTCTCCTCTCGACGCTCGATCATCAGGGGCGTAGGTTTGTCGTAACGCTTCCAGAAAAAGTAACTCACGGCGATGAAGATGAGGGAAAGGATGAGACCCGTGGTGAGCGTTTCCCACAACTCGCTCATCGAGCATCACCTGTTCAGTCGGCCAATTCAGCATCCAATGCAGCGTCGATGGCGAGGTGCTCGAAGCCAGCGATGATGTCACCGACTTGACCGACCAGTTCGTCGCTGCCACCCGGCAGACCCGAGATATCGGCGTCCGCTCCTTCCGGTACGTTTCGGAACAACGGGCGTTCGATGAGTTTCTTGTTCAAGGCGATGAACGAGACCGCAACAACCCCCCAGAACAGCAAGATGATGCTCAAGCCCTTCGGGTTGGAGGGGTCCCAGACGTTGGGCGTGTTGGCGATCATGTCGGTGAAATACGAGAACATGAGGATGAAGAACAGCACCGGGAAGGCGATGTAGATCAGCACGTCCCACCAGCGGCCGACCTCAAGGTCGTTGTCCCCGGTGTTGATGAAATCGTCACGGAAGGCCGAAACGCCCAGTCCGAGATAGCCTGCAAGACCAGGGGCGGCGGTGCCCTCGTCCACGGCGGCTCGCCACTTGATGTAGCCGTACTTCCAGATGGAGAAGGCGATGAACAGGCCAGAAAACATCAACCCGTAGCCCCAAATGTGGTCCTGAACTTCCAAGAACTCGGGGAAGGCAACACCTGCGCTGTCGAGTTTGATCCACATGACTGCGGATGGCAAGCCGAAGATGAAGAGAGCGATACCGGTGATGAGCACGGAGCGCTCACGTTCGTAGCCGTGGTCCACAAAGTTTCGAACACAGAGTTCGACGGTGGAAATCATCGAGGTCAACGCAGCAAAGGACAGCGCGAGGAAGAACATCGCCGTCATGATGAGCGGTCCGATGTTCCCGCCCGGTGCTTGTGCGAAGACTTCCGGCAGGGCGAGGAAGGTGATGGCGGATGAACCGCCCGTCACGGTGGCCAAGGGGTCGGGGTTCACGGCAAAGATGGCCGAGAGAACGGCCAATCCCGCGATGATGGAAATGCTGTTGTTGGCCAGTCCCATCGTGAAGGCGTTGAGTACGGTGTCCTCGTCCTTGCGCATGTAAACGGCGTAGGTGATGCACATGCCCATACCTGCAGAGCACGACCAGGCCGATTGCGAGAGGCCGTTGATCCAAACCGAAGGTTCGAACAACATGTCGAAATCGACCGTGAACATGAACAACGCACCGTCAAGGCTGCCGTCGCTCATGTCCATCCACAACGACAAGAAGAGCGTGAGGAAGAGCAGAGCGAACAACGAGAGCATCAGGTAGAAGTTGACCTTCTCAATGGCTTTGGCGCCTTTCCAGATGGTACCGAGCACCAACAGGATGACGATGAACTGGAAGAAAATGACTTGGCCGGGCGACTGCAGGAAGGAATTCCAAACTTCGGTCGTATCGACACCCTCACCGTTGAGCGCGCCCGTGATACCGAGTTGGAAGTACTTCAGCGTCCATCCCGAAACGACAGCGTAGTAAAACCCGATAGCGGTTGAAATCCACGCTGTCCACAGACCCATCCATGCGAACTTCCGTCCTGCGAAGATACGGAAGGTTCCGATGGTTCCCGTTCGGCTTCGTTTGCCCATGGCGTACTCCGCAATCACAAGGGGAATGGACCACACGAACAGGAAGAACAACCACGGAATGAGGAACGTTCCTCCACCGTTGGCACCGACCATTCGAGGGAAACGCCAGATGTTCCCCGTTCCGATGGCTGCACCGATGGAGGCGAAGATGAGGCCGAGACGGCCGTTGAACTGGTCGCTTTCTCCCATGAAACCACCTCAGTTCTCACCGACTTGGCCGACTTCGATTTGCGTTTCCCGAAGGTCGGCTGCATGCACCTTGTCCTCCTCGTCAGAGAGCATGATGCGCAGCGCAACCGCAAGACCGCCCCACACGAAGCCTGCAACGAGGGTGAACGTGAACAGCGAGCCGATGACGCTGCCAAAGGCGGCTCGGTAGGAGACATCGAGCACGTAGTAGGCGCCTTCAGCTGGATACTGGTAGAGGTCAGCCCCACCCAGCGTGGAGACGGTGGCCTTGTAGTGGACTTCACCCACGGCCGTTTCCGAAACTGGCAACATGGCACGCAGCATGGTACCGTTGCCAGCGGCCAAGGAACATCCGCCTTCGACCATCTCAACACCCGTCATTTCCCAAGGTGTTGTGGACCATTCGCGTGGACCGAAGTCGCTTTGCATGCGGCTGGGTTTGACCTGTCGCCATTCCACCTTGGTGTCTGCGGCGCTGTAAGGGAATTGATTGGAGACACAAATTTCGACCGGGATGTCGCCCTCTTCGGGGATGTCGATCATCGTCGGTTCCTTGAGGTAATTCTGCTGCGAAATGTTGGCGATTTCAAGGTCCGCCCGCTGACGAGGGTTGTCGGCAATTTCAGCGATGTAGAAGCCGAGTCCGAGGTTGCGCACGGCGATGTGGTCGATGTCTTCGGGGCGCTGATGGAAGGCCGTACCGATTTCTGAAGTGTAACAGTAGGAGCCGTGCACGCCGTAGTGCCAGTCGCAGAAGTCACCCGAGGTCGGGTAGAGGGAGGAGGATTGGAGGTTGGCGTATTGCGTCATGTCGGCCATTTTTTGCCCGTGGTACTGAAGTTGGTTGTGGTCGGGGCTTTGACAGTCGGTGCAGTGACCCCACGGCCAGAGAATGAGTTCGGAGTAGGAGTGGTGGGTGAGCGTTGACTTGAATTCGCTCGCACCGTCACCGTTGTCGTCGTTCATTTCCGTCATGTCTTGAATGAACTTGGTCTCGGGCTCGGAGTTGCCACCCCACCAGTCTTCATCGGTCACACCGTCCGCATCGTCGTCTTTGCCGTCGACGTGATCTTCGTTGATCTGGCCGTCACCGTCGTTGTCTCGGTCGTCAACAGGGCCGTTGTAGACGTCGTTGTTGGAACCGTCAAGTTCCCCTTCTGCTGGTGAACAGGTGCCTGGAATCAACGGACCGGTGGCACCCAAAGGTGCACCCCATTCGAACTGGTAGTTTCTGTTCAAGTCCACGCCATCGCAGTCTTCGTCGACCTCTTCTTGGAGGTCTGGAAGCGGCGTTACACCGGTGAAGGTGTTGTCACGGAGGTTCTTCCTCCATCCACCGCTGGGACACACTTCCCACGCTGGTTCACCGTTTGGACCCTTGCAGAACACTTCTCGGTCGTAGATGTTGCCGTCCACGTTGAGCATGGGGATGAGGTAGATTTCACGGGAGTTGACGAGGTCGGTGATGAACTGCTCGGAGTAGTCTTCGTCCACGCCGAGGTCACCAGGTCCACACGCCGTTCCGTCGCCGTTGGAGTCTTGGAATTCTGCGGACAACGCCAAACAGTCGCCGTCGTCGTCGAGTTGACCGTCGCCGTTGGAATCGCCCCATGTGTCCTCGTCAACGAGGCCGTCACCGTCGTTGTCGTACCCGATGTTCTCGTAGGAAAACGCGATAACCTCGAGTTGCAACATGGGGACCTGCACCGACATCCACTCACGAGCGTGGTGGTTCCCGACGATCATGACATCGTGGCGGTCGGGGTAATTTCCGTTGTCCCCAACGAACTCGTTGTAGTCGCCACCTTCCACATCTTTCGTGATTTTCATCCAAGGCGAAGAATGACCGTAGTACCATCCTTCGTACGCATCGGCCGTGACTTGCTCGCCCCGTGCGTTGGTGCCGCCGTTCATCCCTTCGTGATATTCGAAAATCTCTGGGTTGTCCTCAGCAAGACGCATCATTCGCGTCTTCATCGTGTCGTAGGTGTGGTATTGTTTGAACTGGAGAATTTCGTCGTTGGCTGGCGCCCATGGGAAAATCATGTTGATGTAATCCTCCGACCAAACGTCTTCGGGAGCATCGCCCGATGCGGGTTCTTGTGCATAGGCATGTTCGGCCACAGGCGCACAGAAGGAAAGCAACAAGGGTAGGCAAATCAGGAACCCGAAGGTCGGGCGAGGAGCGGTGTGGCGTGAGGCAACGGGCGCGGCTGACATCATGCTATCGTACATCCGAACCCGCCTCACCTCTTCAAGCGTTCGTGCAGCGGTGGTGATGCGACATCCCGCGAGTACGGTGAACACGAGCAAGATGAAAGCGACATCAACGCATAAAGAATGAAATCGTGAAGGGGGCTGGCACTGACATGAACGGTCTTTGGGAACCCGCTGCCGACTCCGCCCTTCGCGACGAGTTCTTTGGATTCACGAACTTCACGCTGCTCGCCATCCTTGGCCTGCTGGTGATGATTTTCATCGTGCGCTTGCTGACGATGCGATTTGCACCCACGGTGCTGCGCACCATCATTCGCTCCGAGGCCATCAAGAGCAAAACGGTTCAAGATTCCGACAAAGCGCTGGGAACCGCCGTGGGTGTTGGCCTCGCCTATTTCCTGGTCACCGTGATGATCGATGACATGAGTCGCGTGGGCTCCCCCGTTCTGATGCCCGACCTCGCCGTGAGTTTCCTTCCCAGCATCCTTCAATTCATCGTCGCCATCGCCGTGGTCGTTTGGGCCTTCCGTCTTGTGAACATCGTCCACGATGTCGTGATGATGTTCGACTCCGATGACCAGTTGGACGGAACGGAAAAGACACTTATTTCTGCTCTTCAAAGCACCCTGCGCTTCATCATCATCTTCGTCGGAGCGGTCTTTGTTGCCGATTCCATGGGCTTTGATTTGACTTCGCTCATCGCAGGCCTTGGCATTTCGGGGTTGGCGTTGGCGCTTGCGGCCAAGGATTCCATCTCGAACTTTTTCGGCGCCATCACGGTGCTGCTCGCCCGACCGTTCAAGGTCGGCGATTGGATCAGCGTCGGTACTGCAGAGGGCGAAGTCATCGAGATCAACCTCCGCACCACCCTGATTCGAACCTCAGCCGACACCATCATCACGATGCCCAACGCCAACCTCGTCAACACCCCCGTTGAGAACTGGGGCAAGCGACGGTGGCGACGATGGCAAACGCAACTTCACCTCGACATCAACGCAGACGGCGACGCCGTGAACACCTTCTGTGAGCGGGTTCTCAAGACGATTGAAAGCCACCCCAAGACCCTCAAAGAGGATGCATCGTTTTGTCAAGTCAGCATGATCTCTGCAACCTCGCTCGACGTCGACATCAACCTCTACTGGGACGTTTCTGGTGGTGTGGAAGAACGGCAAGAGCGCGCCAAACTCATCATCGACATCAAGAACATCGCCGAAGACCTCGGTATCGAGTTCTACGACGGCCGCGTCCGTCAGCAGCGCTGATTCAGAACGGCGGCGGTGTGCGTCGCCTGTAGACGCCGTGGGCGATGGCTGAACACGCCAGCGCACCCACCACGAACGGAACATGAAGCGGGCCTGAACCGATGATGGCTGCGGCGATGGCAGCATAGATGCCGCCTTTGCGAACCGCATGAACCGTGCGCAACTCGCCCAGGCGTGCCTGAATCCGCGAGACATCGAGCAGCCATCCATCGCACCGTTTTGCCTGTTCGGAAAACCCGTAGGCACGGGCTTCAGCGAGCAGGTGAAGAATGGCCTCGTAGCGCCAAATCCAAACGCCTCCATTCACGGTGGAAACTGAAGAAGACGAGGTCCATCCCGGCGGCAACGACGCCCCCCAAGTTTGGTAAAATCGCTGCCTGTCATCGACCGAGGGGAACGCCTCCATCAGTGCAAGGCGCTGTTCCAAGCGTGCGGCCATCGCAACACCGGGAAGCCGTTCGTCGTCGCACATCAGGTGCTCGACCAAGGGGCGGGGTTGCGGTACAAACACCATGGACTCGTCGCGCATCACGACCCCTTCAAGCGAGAGGTGAACGTTGGGCAGACCAACGACATGTCGGGTGTGGGGGGCACGCCAAAGGGTGGTGGATTTCAGACGGTCTTCAACCGATTTCAAGCGGTCGTTCCACCGACGTTCGGTGTTGGGCGTGCTGTGGGCGACAAGGGGGGCGTGAAGCTTTCCAAGTGTTTGCGCAATGCGAAACGGATGCGCTGCGACTTCATCGCTCAAAGCGGTGCTGTGATGCGGGTAGACCACAACGCGATCGAGGTTGTCCCGAACCAGGCCGCTTGCTGGAAGTAGGAGCGGCGCCTGTTCAAGAGCGGATGCCCAAGGGGCATAGCGAGCCAAGGAGGAGACATCTTGGCCCGTTGGGAAAGGAAAGAGATGGGCGATCCATGTGCCGTCAAGGTCGAGCACCACAGCGTTGCGCGATTCACCGATCACCTCCACCTTCTCGACGTGTTCTGGCCAGGCGCCCCAACGGCCCTCGTCGCCTTGATTCCACCAGTCGGCCGACAGCGCAGCCCTGTAATCCCATCCTCGCAGGCGACCCCAAGGGCTTGGCAAACCGGTTTCGAAATCCTCGGGATTTGGTGCGGTGTCAACCAAAGCAAACGGGAACCACGGTGGCGCAGCCTGCGTGTCTCCCATGGGCAGGCGACGCTTTGAACCCCTTCAAACATGACGGCGGTGGAAGTGGAAGGGCAAGGGGAGCAATCAAACACCGTATGCGCTCACGAAGCCTCGGAGGGGTCGCATGGGTATCTCTGAACGCATGGGTGACGTTCTCGGCCAAGCGGTCGAGGCCAAACTGTTGCGTGAGGTCCAAGAACACCCCCTGCAAGTCAATCACCTCGCCATCATCATGGACGGAAATCGACGCTTTGCTTGGCGCAGCAACCTCGCCACGGGCTTGGGTCACCGCATCGGGAAGCAAAAATTGGAACGGGTGCTCGATTGGGTGTTGGAACTCAACATTCCTTGGTTCACCGTCTACGCCCTCTCCACCGAGAACCTCAATCGCCCACAAAGCGAACTCGACGTGCTGTTCGACCTCTATGTCGAGGGCCTCAAGGACATCGCTGACGACGAGCGCATCCACGCAAACAAGGTCCGAGTGAACATCATCGGTCGCCGCGAATTGTTACCCAAGCGGGTCAACGAAGCCATTGACTACGCCGAATCAAAAACGGCCGACTACGATGCGTTCGTGTTCACCGTCTGCCTTGCGTACGGTAGCCGAGAAGAGATGATCACCGCCATCCAAACGATTGCCAAAGACTACGCGGCGGGTGATATTTCCCTTGACGATATCGACCAAGAGGCTGTGTCAAAGCGGCTCTACACCGCCGACATGCCCGATCCCGACCTCGTGGTCCGAACCAGCGGTGAGGAGCGCATTTCGAATTTCTTGCTCTGGCAGATGGCCTATTCCGAACTGTACTTCACGGACGTGTTTTGGCCGTCGTTCGCCAAGAAAGACCTGCTCAAAGCCATTCGAACCTATCAGGAACGTGGGCGGCGCTACGGTGAGTGACATGACGACCTGCGACGAATGCAACGGCTGGCTGAATCCCGCGCTTGCGGCCGATGCTGCCGTCCGAAGGGGTGATACCGTGCTCCTGATTCAACGCAAACACCCGCCGATGCAAGGCGCATGGGCGCTTCCCGGTGGTTTTGTTGACCGGGGGGAAGACCCGATTCACGCCGCTGTTCGGGAACTTGAGGAAGAAACTGGACTGAAAGGGACGAACCCCCGCCTGCTGATGGTGATGGGCGACCCCAACCGAGACCCCCGCAAGCACATTGTCAGCGTTGTCTATGAAATCGATGTCGTAAGCGACCAGCTACCCACGGCCGGCGACGACGCTGCCGACGCTAGGTTCTGGCCCATTGATACCGTGTTCAGCGGCGAGTTGACCCTCGCGGGCGACCACTTGCAAATCTTGACCAACTGGCTCAAATCTTGATGTGTTTGAGGACCTTACCGCAAGTTTTCTCGAACCAAAAATACTCCACGAATAAGCAATCGTGTGGTGGCAACGATGGCAAAGCCCGTGGCGGCGACCAGAGCGATCATGGCACCAGCACCCGTGTTTTCTTCTGTAGAAAGATAGAGCCCAACGACAACGGCGATGACGGCATACAACTGTGCGAGCAGAATACTGGAACGGAAACTCTTCGCCATCTGTTGTGCGGTTGCGGCTGGTGAAACCAGAAGGGCCGTCACCAATAGAGCCCCGAGGATTTTGACCATGCTGACCACAACCAGCGCTGTCAATATCGAAAACGTCAACCCGATGGCCTTCACAGGAATCCCCTGAACACGAGCAGCAATGGGGTCAACTGCGGAGGCAAGTAGCCCCTTGTACATGAACGATAAGAGCAGCAAGGCCAGCAACCCGATGGTGCAGATAAAATCCAAACTCTGGTCGTCGATGAAGAGAAGATTTCCGTAGAGGAACGCTTCGACGACCGGCGTGATTCCTCCTATGTTGTCGTCAAGACGAAGTAAGACCAAACCAAAGGCGAGCGTCCCGGTCATGATGATGGCAATCGCTGTGTCACCGTTGAGGATGCCACGGTCTTGGAGTTCAAAAATAATGACGGCAGCAAGAACAGAAAACATGGCTGCAAACGGCAAAGGATAAGCGGTTCCTACCACAAGGGCCACAGCCACCCCTCCGAATGTTACGTGAGCGATACCATCACCGATGAGCGCCATGTTCCGAATCAGCAAAAACGAACCAAGAACGCCAGCAACAAGCGCAATCACAAAGCCTGCGAGCAGAACTCGTTGAAACATCTCAACGGTGAAAAACATGTCAAAGTATTCACCCGGCATCAGCGG
>MDTE01044529.1_pt1 | contig 10543 bp, 12 predicted proteins | sample 811231 | NCBI WGS metagenome assembly MDTE01 (sample SAMN05326651, study PRJNA326480) | marine metagenome | isolation source: seawater | place: Indian Ocean: Red Sea | collected 2010 | reverse complement strand
TTAAACCCCCGATAAGGGGAGACCCCTTAAACCCCCGATAAGGGGAGACCCCTTAAACCCCCGATAAGGGGAGACCCCTTAGCTCACAAGAAACTCAATAATATTATTAACAACATTTTTATTTATTTTTCTTTTTCCATTTTTACACTCAACTTGAAAATTATCTAAAATATATTTATCTTTTTCTAATGCAAAAATTAAATTTTTAATACTTCTAAATTCTGTCATTAATGATTGTGCTACATTAATGCTTAACCCGGGTATTTGCGCTAACATTATCTCTCCTATATTATCTTTTGTAATATTCGATTTTTTTGATACTTTAATAACATCAGAATATAGTTGATTTTCTATAGAAGAAGGTGGTTTATTTAGCATTCCTGAGCCTAATTTCTCAAAAAATCGGATAATAAATTCACCAGTATCTAAAAATCCATTTGTATGAAATAATGAGAAACCTTTAGTATATGATAATGATAACATAGATGAAAATAACATTTTTCTCACTGTTTCATTATTTTTAATAATAAAGTCATGCATATTTCCTTCAATAATATAAAATATATTATGATTATTAATAGGTAATTGTGATAGTCTAAATGACTGTTCAACATATCTACCATCTTTAATACTAGAAATTAAATCGGTCAAAGATTTTCGTTCGAATATCATTATCATTTCATTATTATCATTTTTAATAATAAAATCACCAATGTCTAAATTACTAAATTCTACGTTTTCAACTCTTACTTTAATCTGTTCAATAAGCCCCCATGGTTCCCTATTGTCTACTAGAAGTTTCATACTAATATAATATTTATAAATTTTTTAAATACTATATAAATAATATTTAGAAAAATTATCTTTCAAATTTATATAATTTTATCGAAGTTTATCGAAGTTTAATTTTTTTATGAATAACTTCAGGAACAACAAATACTGGTGCCTCGCCGCTAGCATTTAAGCCATTTTTTTTATGTTGTTCAAATACTCTATAAACGGTTCCTGGTCTAGTTGATTCAATCCATACTTTGTTATTAGAGTTTGGCATATTGTATACTATATATAATAGTAATAATTTTAAATACTATATTTAAAATTATTATTAAATTTTGGAAAATAAGTATTTAAACTTTGTATTTTTTATATTAAATATATGGTTGAAATTCAACAAGTTACGCAGGAAAAAAAATTAGATAAAACAACAGAGGATGTATGTTCGATTGATGTAATCAATGATAAAACTCTTAACTTTCAAATAAATTATGATAATTTATTGAATCAAGAATCAAAAGAGGTAAAAGATGAAATTAAACAAATAAAAGAATTAAAAGAAGAAGAGAGAAAAATAGACAACTCAATAAAATATGATAAATTAAGGGTATCTCCTACAAAAACGATTTTAAATACGGATCCTATGATATATACTATAGAAAACTTTTTAAGTGATGAGGAATGTGACCATATAATTAATATTTCGAAAGATAAATTAAAACAATCTATAGTTTCTGGAGAAAAAGAAGGTTTTGTATCTGAGGGTAGATCTGGAAAAAATACTTGGATAGAACATAATTTTGATAATATAACCAAAAAAATTGCAGAAAATATTTCTAAATTAGTTGGATTACCGTTAGAAAATGCTGAACAGTATCAAGTAATATATTATGAAAAAGAACAACAATACAAACAACATTATGACGGATGGTTATTTGATAATTCAGAAAAATCAAAAAGAAATATGAAAAGAGGTGGGCAACGTATGATAACTACGTTAGTATATTTAAATACAGTTTCAAAAGGTGGAGGAACTAAATTTACAAAATTAAATAAACACGTTATTTCTGAAAAGGGCAAACTATTAGTATTTTATAATGTCATGGATGGTACAAATAAGCGACATGAATTAAGTGAACACGCTGGACTGCCTGTTATTGAAGGTGAAAAATGGGCATTTAATTTGTGGTTTAGAGAACAAAATCGCAATATTGAATATAATTATCCGTTAGTAGATAGTTATACACTTGAGACTCCAGTATTAGAAGAATCAGAGGAAAAAATCAAAATAGATAATTCGGTGCTTACTGAGGAAGATATGATTACTATATTAAAATTATCAAAATTTGAAGATAAAGAGCGCAGCACAATATGGATAAAAAATAATGAAATACCTGATATTATATCAAAATTCAGTGATTTAGTTAATATTTCATCAGATTATTTTGAAAATATGCGTGTGACAAAATATAAAAAGGGAGAAATTCATAGAGATCACTTTGATGCATATGATATGATGACTGAAAGAGGTAAAGAATATACAAAAACATTAGGACAACGACTTTTAACAATAACTGGTTTTCTCTCTTCAACATCTATTAAATTTTCAAAATTAAATAAACAATATAATTGTAAACTTGGAACATTAATATATTATAAAAACTGCTTAGATTATACAAATAATAGAAATCCAAATTTAATTAAAAGTTATCAAAAAATACAAAATGAGGAGGATGGGATAGACGAAATGATTCTTTTTAACATATTTGTTAGAGAAAAATCTACCTCAATTTTGAAAATTTAATATATATATATTCAATTTATATAAATTTAAATACGTTTTTTTAAATTAAATTTATATGGATAATTGGATTTCTCCATTTTCAATAAAAATTATGCATAATTTTTTGAATGATGATCAATACAGTTTTATACAAAATCTTATAAAAACCAAAAATTTTATACCGGCATGTCAAACAGTTGGTAAAAAAAATATTGTTCAAGAAGAACACAAAATTCGATTAGATTACACATTAACTAATCCGGAATGTGCTTTTATAGACAAACCACTGATATATAAAGCAGATTGTAATTGTAATTTAAGAGAAAGATGGAGACTATTATATTATGATGGTGATGGTGAAAAAAAACATTTTCGAGATGCACACACTGATTGGACTAATTATTCATGTCATAGAAGAATGAGTATAATAATTGGGTTGGTTAATCCAGATGAATATGAAGGTGGTGAATTAGTATTTCCAAATAATAATTTAAAATATAAAATAGAAAAGGGTTCTGCAGTTATATTTGATAGTAAATTATTACATGAAGTTCTTCCAGTAACAAAAGGTAAAAGGTATGTTTTACAATGTTTTATGTTAGATGATAGTGGTTATGATTTAAAAAGAGAAAAAAATGGAAAACAAAATTTTGCTTTATTAGGACCAGAACCAAATATAACATTCAAAATAAATGAGAAAGATGAGAAAGATGACAAAATAAGAAATTCTGACAAAGTTAATGATGAAAAAATTATTAATAATGAAATATGGACGTTTTCGGAAAATAAGAATATTGTTCATAGTCGTTTAGCATCATCTAATGAATATTATATTGGATCATTTACATATATGCAAGATTTATTAGATACATTAGAAAAAAATAAAGAGATAGTATATTTTACATGGCATAAACCAAATCATACAAATTTAAAATGGAGTGGACGCGCATATGGATGGACAAGTGAAGTTTGTAAGCAAAAACAAAGAACTGATCCATCAAAGTGGCCTAAAGAATATAATGTTCTAAGTGGTTATAAAAATAATATGTTAGAAGAAGCAAAAATAGAAGAAGCAAAAATAGAAGAAGCAAAAATAGAAGAAGCAATAGTTGACATTAATTTAACAGACGAAGAGAGAAATAATAAGTATTTGACGAATATTAATACAGATGGTGGTCCAGGAAATCAAATTGTTGGTATAAAAGAGATGATAATAATGTCTAAAATATTAGATCGTAAAATGTTAATGCCACCAATTATTCAACATTATGTTTTAAATAGAAGACATAGAGGTATGCAAAATAATAATAAATATTGGAAATTTAGTGATGTATTTACGTATAATGATGATGGTAATCCAGTATTAGAATTGATGGATAATAAACATTTATTAAATTGTAGTAATTCGCAGTATTATACTAGAATACAAGATATAACTAATGCATTAAAAATGGAGTCGCTTTTAGAATTAAATTCAAAAAATAAAGTTTGTTTAAAAAATCGAACATTTAAAAACTATGAAGATTATAAAGAATTGAGAGAAAAAACAGATCATATATTAAAAATAACACATTTATATAATTGCACAGCTATTTCAAAATGTTGTTGGAATGGGTGTGATACATGTGAAATGAATCCAATATTTTTTAATATGTATAAAGATATATGTAGTAAATTTGAATTTTCAGAAAAAATAAGAGAATTTGGTGACGAATATATAAATGCGAATTTTGGAAATAGTGAATATATAACTTTACATTTAAGATACTCAGATTATGGTGATGATAATGATCTGAAAGATGTAACAAAATTATATAATGAAAGTGATATTAATAAATTAATTACGAAACTATGTATAAAAGAGGATATTTCATTAGAAAATGTATTTATAGCAACATCTAATCAGAATAGATTATTAAAATCAGATTTGAAAGGCCATAAATTATTTCCAAAAGATGTAAAATATAATGAATTTGAATCTTTTATAGAGCAATATATTTGTTCAAAATCAAAAATATTTATATATACTGGAGGTGCAACTGATAGAGATAAAGGAAAACATCAACATTTGAGAAGCACATGGGCATCATTTGTCATAGATTATAGAACATATTTATTAAATAAAGAAAAATCTAGTAATTACTATTTATCAGATTACTTTAAGAATACAAAAGAAAGTGACATTAAAGAAGATACAAAAGAAAATTTGGCTGAAATAGATTAAATCATTAATAAGATTTAATTTAACATAAAATATAATATTGAATTAAATATTATATATTATGTTATATAAGTGATTAAAATATCCTTTAATGGTTTATTATCAGGGGTAACAATACAATTTGGCAAAAATTTTCGTCCAAATAATGGTAATGGATTTGAATTACATAAATAACTTAATTCTTCTTTTGAAATTTCTTTATAATTTTTTAAGTTTACATGTTTTGGTGGATTATTAAATTTGTATTGCATATTATGCCAATTTGTAAATGTTGTTGCTAATGCTAAATCTGGTGTAAAAGAAACATTATCTTGCATATTATTTAAATATATAGTTGTAATATAGTAATGTTCTTCGGCAGATCTAATATCTGAATAAAGTTTATTGATAGTTTCTTTATCAATATTAGTAACTAGTTGTGCAATTTTTCTATTCAATATAAACCAATTTGAAGTTTTGTGAATAAATTTTTGTAATATTCCTCTATCTATAAGATTTTTTGCACGATGCCATCCTCTTTGGTTTGGACATATATTAAAATGACATAAATCATCTTTTGTTAAAAAATTATAAATATAATCAAATGATTTAAGTGGAATACATGATTGACTTAAACTTATAATTTTATAATTATCATCATCAAGTGCTTTTTTAAAAAGTAAATTATGTGCATGAATGAGTGAATGACTACCCCATTTAGTTTCACAACAAAAATCTAATTTAAAATTATCAAAATATTTTAATGGTTTATTGGTTTTATAATGTATATATATAGAATATTTAGATATATCAACATTTTGAAAATATTCATACCATAATTCTTCATGAATGATTTCATCGTAAATTAAAAAACAAAAAGCTAATCGTTTCATTAAATAATAAAAATAATTTATTTTTATTAATTTTACCAACAACGACCATTTCCATGATTATTATCAATATATACTAAAGATTCTCGTAATGCTACACAGTTAGTATGCTTTATAAGTTCTTTCCAATAATACCAGTCTTCAGCATAACCAGATATCGGAAAATATCCTACTTTAGATATTAAATCTGAATTAATAATAATTGAAGATCCACCGATTGTGGCATTATGAGTATATATAGCTTCTTTATCCCATATATTAATTTCATTTTTATACATATTTTTTAATAATTCTGGTTTATTTTTAAAATGATTTAATAAACCATTCCAATAATATCCTTTATAATGGAATACTTTGTATGTATTTTCAGGGTTGTAAATGCCATTTCCAATATAACCCTCAGTACAAGACATTTTACAATTATATTGTTTCATAGCATTAATTTGTTTTTCAACTTTTGTTGATAGAAAATAATCATCATCATCTAAAAATCCAATGTATTTTCCTTTTGATAACATTATTCCTATATTTCTAGCATGTCCTCCACCACATACTTTTCCTAGATATGATCTTGAATTTCTAGGTAAATGAACAATAAAAACATTATCTCCAAAATATTCTTTAAAATTAAAGTTATAATAATCTTCTTCAGTTGAACAATCATTTACAATAATAATTTCTATATTTTTATAAGTTTGACTTAAAACACTATCAATTGCATTAAGTAAATATTTAAATCTATTAAAACTTGGTATTATAATCGATACAAGATCCATATAAATAATATATATAATTAATCAAGTGGTTTATCTAAATTAAAAGAATTAATTAAATAATTATTAAAATCTAAAAATCTATCATATGGTTTCCAGATATGATAATCACTATATACATTTTTTTTTATTTCTTTAATAATAGTTTCATATGGTGTATTATTAGATATATAAGGCGGAAATCTATTAAAACCAATTTTTTTATCTGAAAGATTAATAAAATGTGTATTTTTTTTATTCCATTTTTCTATATAATCATGTAGATGTTTTTGATCTGTAGTCCACCCCGCACCGCCATGATTACCGCCATATTTTATTTTTGAAAAAACCTCTAATAATCTATTATTTAAATCATCAATGTTATTTATATTCATAACTTCTCTCCATGTATCAGAAGCAGCTACTTGCCAACAAATAACAATTTGATCTTTTAACCACAATGAATTATCTCTATAATTAATCCATTTATCATTATCATATTGTTCAATACTTTTTGTAAAATATGTAGTGCTTAATGGTAAATCATCAATATCAGTAATTAATATACCATTTTTATAATCAAGTAAACATGGATACAATAATCGAATATATTGAGATATAAATACATCAGATATATTACCTGGATTTTTAAAACATATAATATTGTCAGTATATTTTTTTAATTCAATTGGTATAACTTCATTAATTAATATAATTTTAACATCAACATTTGGATAAAAATATTTACATGATGATATAAATAATGGTATTAGTCTATAGTAACAATGAACATTATTGCAAGCTGTTAATATACAATCTAGAATCATATATTTAATATTAAATAATATTATTTAATATTATATCATAGAAATATATATTAAACCTTTGGAAATTTACATACTAGAAACAACTTCTAGTTGAATAGGTTTATCTAGATATAATGATTTATTATAATTGCCATATTTTGTATTAAATAATGATAAATAATTTGATGATATAGGTTTTGTAATTGCAAATTCTGGATCTAAATAATTTGGTCCAATATATTGTAACGAATTTTTAATATGTTCAGATTTAGACCACCAAAAGTTACCAGAATAATGTAATAGCGGAAATCCTATATTTTTTGTAAATCTTTGTTTTATTTTGATTTCTTTATTATTTATAATATTTGGTAAATTAAATTTATCTATATTGCTATCACAATTAATTTGTCCACCCATACCAAGTAAAATTCCAATAGCATCAAAATATTTTAAATATTCTATACAAAATTCATGAAAATTTAAATTAAAATATAACATACATTCAACCCATTCTTTAATCATTATATTATTTTCATGTCTCTTGCTAACACCTTTTGTATGCATATATAAACAATAAAAATCTTCTTTTAATGAATCTTGATACATTTTATTAAGAGTAAATCTTTCAAATACACCAGGTTTATTTTTAGAATATCCAAGTATTTTTATTTTATTATCATTCAATTGGTTAAAAAATTCTTCATCATCACCTAAAATACCTATTCTTATTTCTGTTACCTTATCATATATTTTATATATCTTAATATTATCATATAAATTTTTAAATATAGTTTTCCAATTATTTATGCAACATACGTGTATATATATATAAATAGGACGATCCATAATATATATATATATATATATTACTTTTAAAACTTATAATATTAACTGATAAATAAAAATTAAATATATTTAAAACCGGCTAAGAATTTTGATGTATGATATTTTTTTTGCAGTTGAATATAAATTCCTAATTTTTTAGTTTAGGTTCTAATTTACTATAATTAAATTCATATTCATGATCTTTTAAATATATTTTTTGATCAATCGTGCCTACTAAACACCCATCCTTTTTATTTTTAATATTCATGGCATTTAAGATAAGATTTTGTATTATTCTTGGACCAGTAATTTCTAATACAGAATTTTTTTTTATTTCCTTATCTAAATTATTTATTATATTTTCATTAACTTTTGAAATAACATTAGTAAATAAACTTTGATTTGATTTTCCACCAATAAACATATAACTAATATTACCATATCCCAAATCAAATAAATGAATATTACTAAAATTTGGTATATTTAATTCTATAGGATCTAAATCAATATCAAACCAAAAACCAGAATATTTATTAATAAAACATATTCTAAAAAAATCTGATATAGCTACACCATTTTTCATTTTTTTATATGTATCATAATAATCTGTTTCTAAAAAAAAGTCATGAACATCATTATCTGAAAAATAAAAAATTTCATAACTAGGATTTTTTATTTACCATTCTTTTAATATAGATTGAATTATCGTATCATCAACATTATACTTATAACTTGTAAATAACTTATTAATATTATGAGTATAATTAAATTTATAATTAAGTATTTTTGAATTTTTTTCTTTGATATCCATTTTATTATATATATATAATAATTTTATCAACTATCATTATTAAACAAATTTTCGTATGTATCTTCATCTAAAAATAATCTCTTTAATCTTGTCATAAATACTTCAAAATCTAAATTTTTGTAATAATTAGATTTTAAACATTTTAATTCTTCATACTTTTCTTCCAAAAATTCAGGAGTTAATAAATTAAATTCATTTATATTATTTAAAAATAATATAGGTATATTTTTAAAATAGAATGTGTTATGAAACGATTCTTTTACTGTTATAGGTATTGCTCCAGAATAAATTGCATCATAAAATCTCCAAGAATCTGGATTAAATCCTCTTGGACAAATTACAAATCGACTAGAAGTAAGTTTTTTAAAAAAAGTATTAAAATCTAATGTATGATTTAATTCATTTTGTATATTTTCTTTTGTTATAAATGTTTTATTTTTTATAATATTGAAAATACTTTTTCTATCTTTGTGTGTTTTTAAAGAAAAATTAGCATAGCATAAAATATCGTTATTATTATTTTCATTTGATAAATGATTAAAAGGTTTAGAACGATAATCTGTTCCTAATGGATAAAATTTAATTATATCGTGATAGTAAGGAATATAATTACAAAATATATATTTTATATTAGAGGGTATATGAATGTTTGAATTTATAATTCCATTACCTTTTCCCATTAAAATAATATATTTATATTGTGCTCGTTTTTCAATACTTGGAAAATATTTTGTAATTTTATTCAATTCCATGCATGCATCATTGTTATGTATACCTATAAATAAAATAGAATCACAATTAGGTATATCATTTATATTTTTTACGGTATAAATATTATGTTTGTCAAAAAAATCTTTATTATTTAAAAATAAAAATCTTTGCATTATATATACATATATATTTATTTCATTTCATAATTAAATAAATAAAAATCTTTTTCATAATATTTATTAATAATAGATATACTATCATTATTTAAATATTTAAAATAATTTTTATTTAGATTTTTATCACTATTTATAGCTATATTAAAATCAAAATATTTATTTATAATTTCATTATCTTGGTTTAAAGTTTCAGTTTTAAATATTTTAATATTATCTATTAAATTTTCATTTTCATCAACTAAAAATTTATATTGGGGAGCTGTATGATTATCTCTATTTTCTTTAATGTGTTTTTCTATTATTTTGGATACATAATCACTTGTATCATTTTTATTTATTACTTTAAAAAAAAAAAGATGACTAATAATTCTATCATAAGGATTTCTTACAATTGAAAAAATTTTTATATTATCAAAATTAATTTTACAAATATCACGATATTTATAAATAGTTGTATAAAATTGATGTTGAAGAGGTTTCCATTTGAATGGTGGCGGTAATAAATTATTACGACTACCACTAATTAATGTTGGAGCTGTAAATTTTTGTAGTTCATTTTCAATATACCTACCACCAGTTTTTGGTATATGTATAAATAAAATATTTAAATCGGGATAATAAGGCATATATAATTATTATATAAAAATAATTATTATTATTTTTATATAATTATATATAATTATTAATAATTATTAATAATATTTTCAATATTTTTTAATTCATTAATATCATGATTTAAAAAAGTAATATTAGAATTTGTAGCTTTTAATATTCTTTCACTTATAGTTGATCTATAAGATCTTCCATTTATAACC
>MDTE01006156.1_pt1 | contig 10543 bp, 10 predicted proteins | sample 811231 | NCBI WGS metagenome assembly MDTE01 (sample SAMN05326651, study PRJNA326480) | marine metagenome | isolation source: seawater | place: Indian Ocean: Red Sea | collected 2010 | reverse complement strand
CAATTAAAATTACTTAAGTATGATAATATTAATTCTGGAAAATATAAAACAAATTTTGATTTAGGATTACCGAGCACTCGCAAGTTTGACGAAGAAGTATCGAAATATAGCTATATGTGGAGAGAGTCAGGGGAGTTTTCAAAAAAAAATAAATTTGAATAAATTATTATGTCTTTTGTTTTTTATAGTTTAATTTTTATTATTTTAATATTTATTATATTTTTATCTTTTAAAGCTGTAATCAGAGGCATTAAAGCAAAAAAGAAAAAATAAATTAAATTTAGAATTTGTTAAAAAATTATTTACAAAATTTAATTTTATGCAGACTTGATTTTTTTTTGTAAAAAACTTGGAACGTCTTCATCACTTTTTTGTGTTTTTTCGTCTTTTTTGTCTGATTTTTGTTGAAAGGCGTATAGTAGATGTAATTTACAATATGAAAAATTTTTTAATGGCGACCTTCCGCAAAAATAAAATGAAGTTTCGTCAGGGTGACCAATAGGCCATTTACAGGTATTTTCATCTAACTCCTCCAATTGTTTTGGATTTTCAGGTTCAAAGTCTTTATCAATGATAAGTGATCTAAATTTACTTCTTCTTCCTCTTTTTTGAATTTCACCATTGTTCATTGCAGTTTTTTTTATCGAATGTTGGTTGCTTGAGGAGATCTTAGTTTTTAATTTAGCTGAAAGATTTAGCCTGTGTGCTTTCCCAATAACAGCATTTCTACTAATTCCACCAATTATTTCAGCTATTTGGCTTGCCGTATTACCTTTGCCCCATAATTCTTTTAATTTTGCTACTTTTTCTTCGGTCCAGCTCATATGATACTATATTTAGTATATTTATATTTTTTTACAACAATATAGAGATACACATAAGATATTTAAAAAAACAAGTTAAATTATTGTTTTATTAACAATATTAACAAATATTAGAAAAGAAATATAAAACTATTTATCAATGGTTGTAAAAAAATATCAAATAGGAGTTAGGAAGTTTGGTTTAATAAACTGGATAGGTTTAGGAAGTCTCTACATAAAGGAAGTTAGCAGATTTATGGTTGTATGGGCTCAGACACTTTTTTCTCCACTTGTTTCAAGTTTATTATTTTTATCTGTGCTTTCTTTAGCACTTGGAAACGAAAGAGGAGAAGTGTTGGGCTTTTCTTTCATAGATTTTTTGGCACCTGGCCTTATTGTTATGTCTATGATTCAACAGAGTTTTGCTCATTCTGTGTCGTCCTTAATTATTGGAAAAATGCAAGGAAACATACTTGATCTGCTATATGCTCCACTTTCAGCAGCAGAAGTAACATTAGCTATAATACTTGCAGCTGTAACTAGAAGCATTACAATTTTAATAGTTTCAGTTTTAGCTTTTTCACTAATAATAGATATAAATATTTATAATATTTTTTATATATTTTTTGGTGCTTTTTTTGGATCATTCATTCTAGGAGCACTTGGATTTATAACAGGTCTTTGGGCAGAAAAATTTGATCATACAGCCACTATTACAAACTTTATTATTGTTCCTCTGAGTTTTTTATCAGGTGTTTTTTATTCAGTAGAGAGACTTCCTGATATTTTTCAATCAATTAGTAAAATTAATCCATTTTTTTACATAATAGATATTACTAGATATGGTTTTTTAGGAGTTTCTGACGGAAATGTTTTATTTGGCACATTTTATTTAATTATTTTGTCAATTGTTGTTTGGTTAATTGCATACTATTTATTTAATAAGGGTTATAAAATTAAATCTTGAAATGAGTTCACTTGCTAAGAATTATAATAGAAGAAAAATTTCATTTAAAAAAGGTAAAGGAAGTTTTCTTTATGCAACTAATGGAAAAAAATATTTAGATTTTGTTCAAGGTATTGCAGTTAACTCCTTAGGCCACTCAAATTCATTTTTAGTTAAAGCAATAAAAAATCAAGCAAAAAAACTTTGGCATGTTTCAAATGCATTTATAATTCCCGAGGGTGAAAGACTTGCAAAAAGATTAACACAAAAAACTTTTGCTGATTTTGTAATTTTTCAAAATAGCGGCGCAGAAGCTACAGAAGCATCAATTAAAGTTGCTAGAAGATATTTTTATATAAAAGGTAAACCTGAAAAAAATAGAATACTTTGTATAAAAAATTCATTTCATGGAAGAACTTTAGCTACAATTTTTGCAAGTGGATCAAAAAAAATGACCGAAGGATTTGGTCCCAAAGTTGGAGGTTTTGATCATTTTAAATTTGGTGATCATAAATCATTAAAAAAAGCTATAACAAAAAAAACAGCTGCAATCATGGTTGAGCCTGTATTAGGAGAAGGAGGAATAAAAGTAATACCTGATTGGTGCCTAAGAGAACTAAGAAAAATTTGTAATAAAAAAAAGATTTTATTAATATTAGATGAAGTGCAGTGCGGAATTGGGCGTTCTGGCAAATTTTTTGCTTTTGAATATTCAAAAGTTAAACCGGACATTGTACCTATTGCAAAAGGCATAGGAGGTGGATTTCCCATAGGAGCAGTTTTAATGAATAAAAAAGTTGCTTCTGCAATGACGCCCGGAACACATGGGTCGACATTTGGAGGAAATCCCTTAGCTATGAGTGTTGGTAATGCAGTTTTAGATCAAATTTTTAAAAAAAATTTTTTAAAAAATGTTCAAATAAACTCCAAATATTTTCATAAAGAATTAAAAAAGATTAAAATAAAATATCCTGAAATTATAAAAGAAGTAAGAGGTATTGGCTTATTAATAGGATTACAAGTTTATAAAGATCAAATAAAATTTATTAAAAAATTAGAAGATAATAAATTGCTTACTATCAGAGCAGCAGAAAATGTAATTAGAATATTACCTCCTCTTAATGTTAAGAAATCAGAAATAAATCTCGCAATAAGAATTATTAAAAAAGTTTGTAGAGAAATATAAGTCTAATGAATCATTTTATTAATATAAGAGACATTTCTACAAGCAATTTGAAAAAAATTATTGCAGATGCAAAAAAAAGAAAATTAAAAAGAAAAAAATTTAACACTCTTGATTCAGACAAAGATTCACCTTTAAAAGGAAAATTGCTTATTCAAATGTTTGAAAAAACAAGTTTACGAACAAGGATAAGTTTTTATATTGCAATTAAGCAACTAAATGGAGGAGCATTAACCTTACGACCTGATGAGCTTCATTTAAATACAGGAGGAGAAAGTTTGGTAGACACAGCAAAAATTATATCTACTTTTGGCAATGTATTTATGCTCAGAACTGACAGTGAAAAAAAATTAGAAATATTAAAGAGGCATATGACGATCCCAATAATTAACGGATTATCTCCAAAGTCACATCCTACCCAAATTTTATCAGATGTTTTTACAATTGAAGAAATTAAAAAAAAACCAATTTCAAAACTACAAATTTGTTGGATTGGAGATTCTAACAACGTTCTTACTAGTTTAATTGAAGCCTCAGTAAAATTTTCATTTAAATTACATATTGGCAGTCCTAAAAAATATGAGCCAAAACAAACTTTACTGGATTGGGCAAAAAAAAATAAAGGTAAAATTAAAATATTTAATAATAGTCAAAAAGCTGCAAGTGAGAGTGATGTAATTTTTACAGATAAGGTTATATCAATTAATGACAAAGTTAATAAAATAAAAAAATTAAAAGATTTTAATGATTTTAAAATAAATCATAAAGTGATGGCAGCTGCAAAAAAAGATGCTATCTTTCTTCATTGTTTACCAAGAGGCTCTGAAGTATCTAACGATGTTTTTTTGGGAAAACAAAGTAAAGTTTTTCAGCAGGCACTTAATAGAATTTACGTTCAGAAAAGCATTTTATTATATTGCCTTAAAAAACTAAGGTAATGATTTCGGACTATCACTATTTTGATTTAAATATAAAATAACAGAGGCTCGATCTTTCTCATTTTTTAAACCAGCAAACCCCATTTTGTTTCCTTTAATCCAAGCTGATGGTTTAACTAGAAAACCATTCATTTCTTCCCAGCTCCATTCTTTTTTATACCCTAATAAAGCTTTAGAATATTTGTAATCTGTTACTGCGCCAACTGGTCTAAACATTACATTCCAGAGTTTAGGACCAATTTTATTTCCACCACCTTGATTTACGCTATGACATGCTGCGCATTTCTTAAAAACTTTTTTACCATGTTCTACATCTCCCATTGCTAATAAAGCATTGATGTCAATTTGGCTTTCTGCACTTTTTTCAGCTTTTGAGGAGCTATTGATTTCAACTTTATATCCTTTCACATCAGGTTTTTTGACCTCAAATATGGTGTCGGCAATTTTACTTATTCCAAAGACCACCAAAACTGTTACTAATATAGCGGTAATTATTTTGTTTATTTCAAACGAATCCATTTTAATTTTTTTTAAAATGCACATATAACATGATAAATTCTAAATTGCTTAATTTTTAATTTATAAATTTGCGTCGGTTAGACGCAGAATTTTAAATAAAATACGAAAATAAATGAATAAAACTGCGATAATAATTCCATCAAGAATGTCAGCTAGTCGATTAGCAGGAAAACCTTTATTAAAAATTAACAATCTACCAATTATTTGTCATGTTGTGAATAAGGCACGGGAAGCAAATATTGGAGATGTATATGTAGCGACCGAAGATCAGGAAATCGTTGATGTGGTTAGGGAAAATGGGGGAAAGGCTGTTCTCACAGGTAAACATGCAACTGGTTCTGATAGAATATTTGAAGGTTATAAAAAACTAAATTTAACAGGTATAAATTATTTGATTAATCTACAAGGGGATGAGCCAATGATTAACCCAGAAGATATAATCAACCTAAATAATAAAATGATTGAAAATAATATTAATATTGGAACTTTAGGAACTGATTTCAAAAATGACTCGATTCTTGAAAATGAGAATGTTGTTAAGGTTGTGACTGAAAAAAAGTTAGATGCAAACAATTTTGCAAAAGCTAAAAATTTTTTTAGAAAAAACTCTAATGACAATAATTTAAACGTTTATCACCATATAGGGGTTTATGCTTATAATGTTTCAACTTTAGAAAAGTTTATAAGTTTACAACAAACAAAAAATGAAATTCAAAAACGTCTGGAGCAATTAAGAGCTCTAGATAATAATATTGACATAATGGTAGTATTAGCCAAATCATCACCGATTGGAGTTGATACAAAAGAAGATTTTCTGGCTATAAAAAAAATTATGGAATATAAGTCATAAAATATGAAAATTTTATTTCAAGGAAGCTTAGGTGCCTATTCTCATTTAGCTGCACTAGAAATTTATCCAGATGCAGAAATAATTCCTTGCAAAACTTTTGATGAATGTTTTAGCAAAGCTAATGAAGATGAAAGTGTTAAAATAATAATACCTGAGTCTAATAGAATTACAGGTAATATAGGAGTTGAATATTTAATTTTTAAATATCGTTTAAATATTTATGCGGAGCACTTTCATCCTGTTCACCATCATTTACTTGGTTTAAAAGGTGCAAAAATTTCAGATATAAAAAATGTCTATTCACACGCTCAGGCATTGTCTCAGTCTTCTAAATTCATAAAAAAAAACAACCTTGTTGAAAATGTAAGAGCTGATACCGCCGGAAGTGCAAAATATGTAAGTGAAAATAATAATAATACCGAAGCTGCTATTGCATCTGAGTTAAGTTCAAAAATTTATAATTTAGATATAATTGAATCAAACATAGAGAATGAGAAAGGTAATGTTACTAGATTTTTAGTTATGGGCAAAACAGTTTATCAACCAGAATTAAAAAAAGGAAAATATATAACTTCACTTCTCTTTAAATTAAAAAGCAAACCTGCTGCATTATATTCAGCCCTTTCAGGTTTTGCTATACAAGGTGTTAATTTAACTAAGCTTCAAAGCTATCCAGAAAAGAATTCTTTTACTTCATATTTTTTTCTTTGTGATTTAGATGGTCATATAGAGTCTCCAAAAGTAAAAAAATCTTTAGAAGAGCTAGGTCTCCATTGCGATGATATGCACATCCTAGGCGTGTATGAATCTGATAAATTTCGTGATAAATAATTTTTACTTACTTCTATTGCGATTTTGAAAAAATTACTGTTATAATCCATCTGGAGGCTAGAGGTGGATTCTGCTTGAACCCGATCAGATCCTAACGGAAGCAATCGTAAAGACAGTCATTCAGGTTCTAGTCTCCTATAAAAATGAAAAAAAATTCAAAAATTTTAGCTTTAAAGTATAGACCACAAATATTTGAGGATTTGATTGGGCAGAAAATTACTTGTGAAACTATTATTAATTCAATTAAAACTAATAAAATTCCTAACGCATATCTTTTTACAGGCATTAGAGGAGTTGGTAAAACTACATTAGCTAGAATAGTAGCCAAATCGCTTAACTGTTCAAAAGGATTTGAACAACTCTGCAAAACTGATTTATGCGAAAATTGTAAAGCAATAACAAACTCAAATCATATAGATGTCCTAGAAATGGATGCTGCAAGTAAAACAGGCGTAGAAGATGTTAGAGACTTAATTGAATTTTCTAGATATGGACCAACTACAGCAAAGTTTAAAATATTTATTATAGATGAGGTTCACATGCTTAGCAAACAAGCTTTCAATGCTTTGCTTAAAACTTTAGAAGAGCCACCAGAATATTTAAAATTTATTTTTGCAACCACTGAAATTAAAAAAATTCCAATTACAGTTGTATCTAGATGCCAAAGATTTGACCTTCCAAGAATAAAATCAAATGAATTATTTAGTTTTTTAAAAAAAATTAAAGAAAGAGAAAATGGCAAAGCAACTGATGAAGCTTTGAAATTAATTGTAAAAATATCCGAAGGATCTGTGAGAGATGCATTATCATTACTAGATCGTGCACTATTGAGTTTGGATAACAATTTAGAGCTTGACTTATCAGGTGCACAGAAAATATTTGGCTACTTTGATAAATCTCAGCTTATTAATTTATTTAAATTAATATTTGAGGGTAAAGAAAAGGAAGTTTTACAAATTTATAGATCAATCTATGATCAAGGCGTTGAGCCAAAAGTATTTATAAATGATTTTTTAGAACTATTATATTATTTCAAAAATATTAATGCATTAAAAGTAGAAGGAACAAATTTTTCTTTAAATGATCAAGACTTTGAAAATATTAATAATATTTCCAAACAAATAAATAGCGAGGTGTTAATATTATTTTGGCAATTCACGATTAAAACACTCGATGAGCTTGATATAGTTTCTAACCAAAATCTCTCCATAGAAATGTTTTTAATTCGATTAATGCATCTAAAAGGAATATCTAATATTTCTAAATCATCAGAGAAAGAAGAAAAAATTATTAAAAATTTTGAAAATAAGGAAAAAAAAAATCTAATTAAAGAAGAAAAAGATATTTTTGATTTAAAAAATAAAACCGTTGGACAAATTAAAAATGTTACTCAGGAAAAAAAACCAGAGCAAAATATACAAAAAAAAGAAAATCCTTTACAAGGAAAAATCATTAATTCATTTCAAGATTTAATAGATATATGTTCTGATAAAAAAGAGATAAAACTAAAATACGAATTAGAAAAAAACGTTAATTTAGTAAGCTTTGAAAATCAACGAATTGAAATTTCTTTCAATGAGTTTCTTGATAAGGAGTTTATTAAAATATTATCTTCTAAACTTTACGAGTGGACAGGTAACAGATGGATAATTAGCATTTCAAAAAAAAAAGGCGAACTATCAAAAAAAGATAAAGAGGCAGAAATTAAAAAAAATTATATAAAAGATGCAAAAAAAGAAAAAATTTATAAAACAGTTATTGATAAATTTTCTGATGCAGAGTTAATTGATATCGAAGTGACAGAGGATTCTTATGACTGACTTTAATAAAATATTAGATAAGGCAAAAGAACTTGAAACTAAGATGAAAGAAAGCCAAGAAAAAATTAAAAATATAACTGTAGAAGGCGTATCAGGATCAAATTCTGTAAAAGTTACCTTAAACGGAGAGGGAGAAATGACTAATATTTATATTTCTCCCGAAACAACAAAAGAAGAAAAAACAATTATAGAAGACCTCATCGTAGCTGCACATAACAATGCAAAAAGCAAATTAAAAATTAAAACTTCAGAGGAAATTTCCAAAGCTACTGGTGGATTTGGAATCCCTGGTTTTAAATGGCCGTTTTAATCAAATGCAAAATATTAATGAAATTGAGGAACTGGTAAAACTAATTTCTAAACTACCAGGACTCGGTCCAAAATCAGCAAAAAGAATAGTGCTAAAATTAATTAATAGCAAAGATCACTTATTAAAACCAATGGCTTATTCTTTGACACAAGTTTACAAAAATGTATCGAGATGTAAATTTTGTGGAACACTTAAATCAAATTTAGAAGGATGTAACAATTGTGAAAATAAAAATGAAAAATTTAATAAAATTTGTGTAGTTGAAAATATTGCTGACCAATGGTCAATTGAAAATTCAAGTATTTATAAAGGATATTTTCATATTTTAGGTGGAACAATTTCATCCTCTTCTGATCAGAGAAAAGAGGATTTATTAATTAATTCTCTAGTTGAGAGAGTAAAGAAAGATAAGATAGATGAAGTAATAATTGCTACAAGCGCAACAATAGAAGGACAAACTACAGCCTACTATATTCAGGATAGTCTTAAAGAAACTAATGCAAAAGTTTCCAAATTAGCACAAGGACTTCCTGTTGGAGGTGAAATAGAAAGTCTTGACGATGGAACTTTATTTTCTGCTTTTAAAAATAGGGTCGGTTTAGAAAATAATTCTGATTAATTTTTTTTAAGTAATCTATTAAAATGAAGAAGTGGCTCAGTATATCCAGATGGCTGTTTTCTTCCATGAAATATTAATTCACACGCAGCTTTAAACGCTATTGATTTTTCAAAATTTGGGGACATTTTTTCATACTTTGAATCATTTTCGTTCTGTTTGTCGACGATCTTTGCCATTTTTTTCATTATTTCTAAAACTCTTTTTTTACTACAAATTCCATGGTGTAACCAATTAGCAATTTGTTGAGAAGAAATTCTTAGGGTGGCCCTATCTTCCATAAGTCCAATATTATTGATATCGGGAACTTTAGAACAACCTACACCTTGATCTATCCATCTAACGACATAACCCAAAATAGTTTGGGCAGAATTAGAAATTTCATCATTTATTTCTTCTAATGACCAATTAACTCTATCAGCAATAGGAATTGTTATTAGATCTAATTCCTTTGCTGGTTTTCTTTTTTTTAATTCTGATTGTTTTTTAATCACATTAATTTCATGATAATGAAGAGAATGAAGTCCAGCTGCAGTTGGAGATGGAACCCATGCACAATTTGCTCCAGATTCTAAATGAGAAATTTTTTGTTTCATCATGTCTGCCATTTTATCTGGCTTAGCCCACATCCCTTTTCCAATCTGAGCAATGCCAGAGAAACCACATTCAAGCCCAACATCTACATTATTGTTTTCATAAGCAGAAATCCATTTAGTTTTTTTCATTTCCTCTTTTTTTATCATAGGTCCAGCTTCCATAGATGTATGAATTTCATCTCCAGTCCTATCCAAAAAACCCGTATTAATAAAAAAAACTCTATTTTTTAAAGCTCTTATACATTCTTTTAAGTTTACTGAAGTTCTTCTTTCTTCATCCATAATACCACACTTGATTGTATGTTTTTTTAATTTTAAAACTTCTTCTACTTTTGAAAAAATAAGATTTGTAAAACTTGCTTCTTCAGGGCCATGCATTTTAGGTTTTACAATATAAATTGAACCCTTTCTTGAATTTTTTTTACTTTTGATATCATGAATACAAGCAGCTGAAGTAATAAAAGCATCCATAATTCCTTCGGGGATTTCAGATCCATCTTTGAGAAGAATAGAAGGATTAGTCATTAGATGACCTACATTTCTATTCAATAACAAAGATCTTCCGTGAAGCTTAAGTTTTTTTCCTGATGGCGAATAATATTTTCTATCTGGATTTAGTTTACGTTTATATTTCTTTCCATTTTTAATAAATTCAGAATTTAAATTTCCCTTGATTAATTCAAGCCAATTTCTATAACAATTTATTTTATCTTCTGCATCAACAGCAGCAACACTATCTTCGTTATCACAAATGGTTGTTAGAGCAGATTCCAAAATTATATCACTTATACCTGCAGCATCACTTTTGGCACTATAGGCATTAGGGTTTATAATTATTTCTATGTGTAAATTGTTATTTTTTAATATTATTGCACTAGGTTTGTCTTTATCGCCTCTATAACCAACAAATTTTTTTTTATCTTTTAATTTATTTTTATATTTGTAACTATTTACAATTAATTGACTTTTATTTACTTCAATTTTGTTTACATTTCTCCAACTATCTTTTGTTAGAGTAAAATATTTATCTAAAAAATTTTTGGAGTATTTGATTCCCTCTAGTGCTCTTTCAGGATCAAATCTTTGATTCGCAGATTCTTCAGATTGAATTATATCTGTTCCATAGAGACT
>MDTE01161740.1_pt1 | contig 10545 bp, 8 predicted proteins | sample 811231 | NCBI WGS metagenome assembly MDTE01 (sample SAMN05326651, study PRJNA326480) | marine metagenome | isolation source: seawater | place: Indian Ocean: Red Sea | collected 2010 | reverse complement strand
ACAGATGAGGCTCTTGCATATGCATATTGACAATAAAATACTTGATTGTCTTTATTTTTCTCAATAACTTTATTTATATTGAGATCCATTGGGGTTTCATTTTTTGTAGAAATCATAAAATATCTCAATGAATCTTTTCCAACTTCTTTAACAATATTATTCAATGTAATAAAGTTGCCTTCTCTTTTAGACATTTTTAAAATTTTATTATCTTTTATCAGTCTGACTATTTGACAAATTCTAATATCTAAATAATCTGAATTATCAGTGATAGCCTTTATTATTGATTTCATACGATTGATATAGCCAATATGGTCAGCGCCCCAAATATTTACTAGTAGATCAAATTTTCTTAAATATTTGTCATAATGATATGCAGCATCAGTAGCGAAATATGTCCAATCGCCATTTGCTTTTTTTATAGGGCGATCTATTTCATCATAAAATTTACTTGATTTAAATAATAATTGTTTTCTTGATTTCCAATTTATATCATCATCACCCTTTGGTTTATCTAAATAACCTTCATATAATAGTTTTTTTTTATTCAGAAAATCATAAAAAGAATTAATTACTTGAGAATTAATAATACTCGTTTCATAAATAAAATTATCAAAAATAATATTAATTGAATTTAAATCTTCTTTAATATTTTTAATGAGATTGTTAATTGCAAATTCTTGAAAATATTTTTTTCTTTTAAAATTATCAATATTTAACCATTTATTTTTATCTTTATTGAAAATATCTTTTGCTAAATCTATCAAGTAATTCCCGGGATATTCATTATCGTTTATTTCTATTTTTATTCCATTTAATTCCTGGTATCTCTTAAAAAGTGAATCCCCTAAAATTTCTATTTGCGAACCTGCATCATTAACATAATATTCACGTGTTACTATGTATCCTGTAGCCTCTAATATTGAAGAAAGTACATCTCCTAATACAGCCCCTCTGATATGAGCTATATGTATAGGTCCAGTAGGATTTGCAGAAACAAACTCAACATTGACTTTTTTCTTTTTACCAATATTTGAATGACCATATGTTGTCGGGTTTGATAAAACTTTGTTAAGATTATTAATAATATACTGATCTTCAAAAAAAATATTAATAAAACCAGCTTTAGCAATTTCTATTTTTTTTATAGAATCAAAATTAATTATTTTATCATATAAATAATTTTCAACATCAAAATTAATATCATTTATATTTTTTTTTAATAATATCAAAATATTTGTTGATACATCACCTTGTTTTGATTTAGATGAGTAATCAATAGAAATATTTGATTTTTCAAAACTAGTATTTATTAAATTATTATTTTGAAGTTCGTTAATAATTTGAAATAAATTATGTTTTAAATTTGTTAAATGATCATCCATAAATTGATTTGTAAAGTTTTGATGCATAGCGATCTGTCATGCCAGATATATAGTCACAAATTATTCTATGTTTACTTTGTTCTTTTTCAAATAAAAGCCAATCATTAGGTAAAGATTTAAAATTATTAATAAAATAATCAAAAAGTTTTATGGTTATTTTCTTAGCTTCTATTTTCTTTTTATAAATATTGGGATGATTGTATACATTTTTATATAAAAATTCTTTAATTAAATTACAATCATTTTTCATATTATCTGACATTTCTATCAAAAAAGATTGATTTTGAAAAACATCATTTAAACTTTTAACATTTCTATCTATTATTTTTTTAGTAGAATTTTTAATAATATCATTAATCATATTTGATATGCTTATCCTTAACATTTGATAAGTAATTAAAAAATCTTCAATATTTTTATACCTTTCTCGTATCTCTTTTATGATATTGTTAAAATATTTTATTTCCATAAGTGAATCAAGATTAATTAATTTAGCTCTTAAAGCATCTTCTATATCATGATTATTATATGCAATATCATCTGAAATAGATGCAATTTGAGATTCTAAATGAGGATTTAAATTTAATGAAAGATTATGAACTTTATTATAATTAGAAATATGATAAGGAATTTTTTTTAAAATAGTTCCATTATGTTTCACTATCCCCTCTAAACTTTCCCAAGATAAATTTAATCCATTATAATCCGGATGTCTTCTTTCTAAAAAAGTTATTACTCTCAAAGTTTGATCATTATGATTAAAACCTCCGTATTTAGCCATTGATTCATTTAAAGCATTTTCACCAGTGTGTCCGAATGGTGGGTGACCTAAATCATGAGCTAACGATACAACTTCTCCCAAATCTTCATTTAGATTCATTGCCCTACATAAAGATCTTGAAATTTGAGCTACTTCTAAAGAATGGGTTAGTCTTGTTCTATAATAATCACTATCACTTTCTATAAAAACTTGTGTTTTATGCTTTAATTTTCTAAATGAATTTGAGTGGATTACCCTATCTCTATCTCTTTCAAACGCAGTTCTATTTGTTTTTTCTTTATTTTCATTATTCAATCGTCCTTTAGATTTTTTTGGATCTGCAGATAAATTATTGGTCATAAAATGATTTAAATAATCAAAAAATAATATTATATAACTATTAATAGATATTTATACTAATTATGCAAAAGCAAATTGAAATAACTGAGAATGCTCAGAATCATATAGCAAATATCATTAAACATGATAATGCCCAATATTTTAGAATAACAGTCCTCGGCGGAGGTTGTGCTGGATTTCAATATAAGTTTGAAATTGATAAAATTAAAAAAGACGATGATATTTTATTTAATACAGATAAAATATCACTAATAATTGATAGTACTTCATTAAATTTAATTAAAGGATCAAAAATAGATTATGTTAAAGAACTAATCGGTTCTTCATTTAAGATAACAAATCCTCAAGCTTCTTCATCATGTGGTTGTGGTACATCTTTTTCAATTTAAAAAATGAGAATAGCCACATGGAACGTAAATTCCATTAATGCAAGAATTGAGCATCTTATAAATTTTATTAGAAAAGATAAATCTGATATATATTTAATACAAGAATTAAAATGTACAAATGAAAATTTTCCGTATAAGGAAATTGAAAAACTTAATTATTTTTCTTATGTAAATGGTCAAAAAGCTTGGAATGGGGTTGCTATATTAAGTAAAAAAAAAATTGATATAAAATGTTATAAAATTCCAACGTATAAAGAAGACTTGAATTCTAGATTTATAGAATCTGAAATTAAGATAGAAGGTATTAATAAAAAAATTAAATTAATTTGTATTTATTTACCAAATGGAAACCCTATTGGAACTGAGAAATTTGAATACAAAATAAATTGGATGAAAAAATTTAATAAATATGTTGATGAGTTAATATCAAATGATTTTCCTATAATTATTGGAGGTGACTTTAATGTAATACCAACTGATGATGATGTTTATTCACCAGAAAACTTTAAAGACGATGCATGTGCACATCCTGATACAAGAGAACAGTACCAAATACTAATTAATAAAGGTTTTGTAGATACAGTTAAATATTTTATTGAAGGAAAAACTAATTGGACATTTTGGGGATATAGAGGAGGAAATTGGCAAAAAGGAAACGGTTTAAGAATAGATCATTTTTTAACATCACCTGAAATTACAGATAAAATAAAAAAAGTTGAAATTAATAGAGAACCTAGAGGTTTAGAAAAGGCTTCTGACCATACTCCTGTAATAATTGAGATAAGTAATTAAATATCAGCGTATGTATGAGTTTCGTTTTTTGCACCAGGTTGAGTAACTGCACCTTCATGCGCTGGTCCAACTGTTTGTGCATACTTCCATATTGAACCAGAATTATGGTTTGTTTTTCTTGGTTTCCAATTTTTCTTTCTTAATTTTATTTCATCTTCATTAAGATTAACATTAATCTCACCTTTAATAGCATCTATAACAATTTCATCTCCATCTTGAAGTAATCCAATCATACCTCCAACAGCTGCTTCAGGTCCAACATGACCAATACAAAAACCTCTAGTTCCTCCGGAAAATCTTCCATCAGTAATTAAAGCAACACTATCACCTAAACCTTGTCCATAAATTGCACCTGTTGTAGACAGCATTTCTCTCATACCAGGTCCTCCTATAGGACCTTCATACCTAATTATTACTGCATCTCCAGGAACAATTTCATTTTTTAAAACTGCTGACAATGCATCTTCTTCTGAGTCAAAACATTTTGCCTTACCTTTGAAACTTAAGTTTTTTAAACCAGCTATTTTAGATATACATCCATCTTCTGCAAGATTGCCCCAGAGTCCTACAACTGAACTGTTTTTGCTTATTGGGTTTTCACAATCAAAGACAACTTTTTGATTAGTAGGAAAAATTGTTTCTTTATGATTATCAGCAATTGTTTTTCCAGTTACAGTTAAGCAATCACCATTTATATATCCTCCATCTAAAAGAGATTTAATAACTACAGGAACTCCACCAATATCATATAAATCTTTTGCTACATATTTACCGCCTGGAGCCATATCACCAATGTAAGGAGTGGTATTATAAATTTCAACAACATCTCTTAAAGTAAATTTAATTCCAGCTTCATTAGCTATTGCAGGTAAATGTAAAGCAGCATTGGTGGATCCACCAGTAGCTGCAACAACTCTTGCAGCATTTACTAATGATTTTTGAGTAACAATATCTCGTGGTCTAATATTTTTTTCAATTAGAGACATTACTGCTTTACCACTTTTTTCAGCATATTGTTTTCTTTCTTCAGTATTTACTGCTGGAGGCATAGAAGAATTAGTTAGGGCTAAACCTATAGCTTCTGAAATACAAGCCATTGTATTTGCTGTAAATTGGCCTCCACATGATCCTGCTGAAGGACAAGCTACTTGTTCTAATTCCTTTAATTCACTAGAAGTAATTTTTCCAGCTGCATGTTTTCCAACAGCTTCAAAAACATCTACAACAGTTACGTCTTTTCCTTTATATTTACCAGGAAGTATTGAACCTCCATAAATAAAAACTGAAGGAATATTCAGTCTAACCATGGACATCATTAATCCAGGTAAAGATTTATCACAACCTGCTAATCCAACCATTCCATCATAACAATGACCTCTAACAGATAATTCAATTGAATCTGCTATAACTTCTCTACTAACTAAAGAAGATTTCATTGCCTCATGGCCCATTGCAATTCCATCTGTGACAGTAATAGTTGTAAATTCTCTTGGAGTTCCTCCAAAATTTTTGATTCCTATTTTTACATCCTGTGCTTGTGATTGAAGGGTAATATTACAAGGTGCTGATTCATTCCATGTAGTAGCAACACCGATAAATGGTTGATATATTTCATTTTCAGTTAAACCCATAGCATAGTAATAAGATCGATGAGGTGCACTTTTTGGACCTACGCTTACATGTCTACTAGGCAGTTTTGATTTAATATTTGAACCTTTGTTAGTCATATTAAGTTATAGTATTTATTATTTGTTTTATCTTATCTATAGAAGATTTAATATCATTTTCTTGAATTGTAAATTCTTCTATTATGTGTTGAGGTGCTTTTTCCATAAATTGTTTATTTTTAAGTTTATTTTGAATAGCATTTAATTTCTCATTTTCTTTTTTCATTTTTGTATCAAGTTTTTTTAATTCATTATCAGTATCTATTATATTTGTAAGAGGTATAGTCAAAGTTGTATCTTTTATAACAATGAATGCTGATTTTTTTGTTTTATTATTTTTTTCATATGTAATTTTATCAATTTTTAGCAATTTTGTTAATTCTTCATGAAAAGTGTTAATAAAGATCATCTTATCTTTATTTTTAATATCGATATTTAAATTTATATTTTGTTTATATGGAATATTTAATTCAGACCTAAGATTTCTTATTGAGGTTATAATTTTAATAATATGTTGCATATTTTGTTCTGATTTTTCAAAAATTTTGATATTTTTAAACTCATCAAATTTTTGTAAAATCAAAAAATTCTGATCTTTATAAAATATTCCCCAAAGCTTTTCTGAAATAAATGGCATAAAAGGATGAATTAATTTTAGAATTTGGCCAAAAATCCAACCTGATACATTTTTAGTTTCATTTAATTTATCTTTATCATTAAAATAAGATTTAATTAATTCTATATACCAATCACAAAATACATGCCAAACAAAGTGATAAAGTAGATTGGCAACTTCGTGAAAATGATATTTTGTCATATTTTTATTAATGGATTTAGATACTTTGATAAATTCATTAATGATCCACTGATTTGTTGGTAAAGAAATTTTATTAAAATCTAAATCTAAAGAAAAATTAGATTTGTTAATTTCAAGAAAATTTGCTGCATTCCATATTTTTTTAGTAAATGATTTATAACCTTTTATTCTAGACTCTGATAATTTTACATCTCTTCCAGGATTTAAAAGAGCTATTAAAGAAAATCTTAATGTATCTGCTCCGTATTTGTTAAGTAGGTCTAAAGGATCAATAATATTACCTTTAGATTTTGACATTTTTTGTCCAAATTCATCTCGAATTAAAGGATGAATATAAACATCTTTAAATGGGGTTTTTTTCATAAAAAATGAACCCATCATCATCATTCTTGCAACCCAAAAGAAAATTATATCAAAACCAGTTACAAGTACACTTCCTGGATAAAATCTTTCTAATTCATAAGATTTATCAGGCCAATCTAAAGTTGAGAATGTCCATAAAGCTGAAGAAAACCAAGTATCTAAAACATCTTCATCTTGATTTAATTCAACATTTTTTCCATAATGATTCAATGCTTGAGTTTTTGCTTCATTATAAGAAATAGCAACAAAACATTTATTATCTGGCCCATACCATGCTGGAATTTGATGACCCCACCATAATTGTCTAGAAATACACCATGGTTCGATATTTTCCATCCAGTTAAAAAAAGTTTTTTCCCATTGTTTGGGTATAAAATTAGTTTTATTTTCTTTAACAGATTTAATAGGATCAATAGATAATTTTTTTGCATCACAAAACCATTGATCTGTAAGCCAAGGCTCTATTATTACACCAGATCTATCTCCATAAGGAATGACCATTTTTTGTTTTTCTTCTTTTAATAACAAATTTAAAGAATGTAATTTTTCCAAAATATTTTTTCTAGCATCAAATCTATCTAAGCCAATGAATTCTTTTGGAACTTGATTATTAAGTTTGGCATATTTATCAAAAACATTAATAAATTCTAAATTATGTCTTTTTCCAACATTAAAATCATTAAAATCATGAGCTGGGGTAATCTTGACTGCACCTGAACCTTTATCTGGATTAGCATATTCATCGGCTATAATAGGAATTTTCCGATTAGTTAAAGGTAGAGAGCATTGTAAACCAATAAATTTTTTATATCTCTTGTCATTTGGATGGACAGCAACTGCCACATCTCCTAACATGGTTTCAGGACGAGTAGTGGCTACTACGATATAATCTTTTTTATTAATAGGATACTTTATATGCCATAAAACACCATTTTGTTCTTTTTGCTCAACTTCCAAATCAGATATCGCAGTAAGTAATTTGGGGTCCCAGTTTACCAACCTCTTATCTTTATAGATAAATTTTTTTTCAAATAATTGTACAAAAGCATTTTTAACGGCAATAGATAAGCCTTCATCCATTGTAAATCTTTCACGGGTCCAATCTGCTGAAGCACCTAACCTTCTAAGTTGATTGCTTATTTTGCTACCAGATTCTTTTTTCCATTGCCAAATTTCTTTAATAAATTTATCTCTACCTAAATCACTTCGTTTTATATTGTTTTTATTCAGTTTTCTTTCAACAACCATTTGTGTAGCAATACCAGCATGATCAGTACCAGCTTGCCAGAGTACTTCTTTATTTAGCATACGATTATATCTAATTAAAATATCTTGAATTGTAAAAGTTAGAGCATGTCCCATATGCAAGCTACCAGTAATATTTGGAGGTGGCATCATTATGCTGTAAGAATCTTTATTTTTGATTGGTTTAAAACAACCTGCTGATTCCCATTGGGAATATATTTGTTTTTCAAAACTTAAAAAATCAAATTCTTTTTCTAAGGTCATTTATTATTTTTATCTTTGAAATATTCATCTAAATATTTTGGTATATTTTTGTCCAGCCATTTGTCAAAATTTTCATTAAAATATTTCGAAATATTTTGATCTAATACTTTTATAATTTCTTCATTATTTAAATTTTCATTTTTTATTAATTCTATAGTGCCATCTTCATTGACTAAGTTATTTAATAATAAAATATTTTCATCTTTATCATTTTTTTCAGGTTCATCATCTTCTAATGCTTTTTTTATGATATTTAGAGTATCTTTTATTTGTTGTTGATTTGTCATATTAATTTTAACTTATATCTTAAGAATTTAATAATAAAATATTTAATTAATTTCTGGTAAATATTTTTCAAAATCATTTAAAAGTGTTCCTTCCAACGACTTAATTTTAAAATAATTAACAAAGTAATCTTTTTGAGAATTTAAGTAATTAACTTTAGCTGTTAATAATTTTGATTCTTCATCTATTAAATCTTTAATAGTTTTAGTTCCGATGTTATATTCTTCTGTTAATATTTTAATTAAAGTTTCACTAGCTTTAATTATTGCAAGATTTGAAATCATTTCTGATTTACTTATATTAAAATCTTTAAATAAGTTAGATATTTCGATTTCGAGATCAGCTTCATAATCATTATAATTTAATTCAGATTGAATTATCTTAGATTGATATTTTCTTATATTAGAATTATCAATATTCTTTTGAAAAATAGGAATTGTTAAAGTTAATGCTATTGAACCCTTAGTTGTCTCAGTACCAGGCTCAAGTCTTGATGCATCTGAATATTCAGCGGTTCCTTTGAGATCAAGATTTGCTTTTTTTGTTTTTTGTTCTTTTAAAAGTAAAATTTTATTATTTTCTATTTGGTTTTTTATTAATTTAAGTTGTAAGTTATTGTTAAATGCAATTTTAAGAGATTCATTATAATTTATTGCTTGATCAATGTTAATAATATCTTCAAGATTTGTAGGCATTTTGCCAACAATTCTATTAAAACTTTGTTGACTAATTTCATAATTTTTTTCAGCAGCAAATAAATTGGAACTTGCAATTGCGAATGAAGACTCTGAACTTTGCAATTCATAAATAGTTGAAGATCCTAATTCAAATTTTGTTTTTACTTCTTCTAAAGCTTTGGAAACAGATTCAAAATTTTTCTTATTAGCTTTTAAAGAATTTTCATAATTAATGACAGTAAAGTAACCAGTAATCGCATTTAAAAATAATTCCTGAAGATTTATTTGAAAATTTATAATTTCATCATTAAAAAGAATTTCAGATCTTGAAATTTCTAAATCGTTAAAGCCTGCATCATACAGATTCTGAGAAACAGTCAACTTGTAGGAATCTGTAAATTTTTCAGGCGTCGTAGTTCCTGTTGTTGCTTTTGACTCTGATGTTTCATATGTTCCTGATATAGTGCCTGTAATAGTAGGGAGTTTTTGACCAATAGAACTTTCAATTAATTCTTTAGATTCATTTAATTTCTCTAATCCTATTTTTACTTTAGGATTACTGTTAACAGTACTCTCGATAGTTTCATTAATATTTAATGCACTCAAATTAACAGAAAATAATATAAAGGATAAAAATAAAAATATATTATACATTAAAAAATAAAACCTTCATCCTCATTGAATAATTCACAATTTGTAAATACATCAAAAAGATATTCCTCATTAAAATTTTTTTTGTTTTTAACAATTCTATAAGCTTTGGACAATTCATTATTTATCTTTTTAACCATGATTATCTGCCCATAATTATCATTTAATTGATCTTTGAGACTTAATGGTAATACTTCGATTGGATTATCAATAAAGATTATGTCATAAGGTGAAAATTCTAAATATCCTTCCTTAAAATCAGAATTAAAAATCTTAGTATTGTCTATGTTTAAATTTTCTATGTTTTTTTTTAGTAATGGAAGAAAATTTTCATTATTTTCAATTATAATTAATTCTTTACATAATTTTGATATAATTACTGATATATAACCTGTCATGCCTCCTATATGCAAAACCCTATGATTGGTGTCAATATCTGAGGAACTAACTAATTGTGCAATTTGCAGATTCTTTAAATAACCTCTTTTTTTATGTAAAATAATATCTAAATCATTATAGGTTAAAGATTTTAAATCATCATATAGAAAATCTTCTTTTTTTACACTCTTAAATAAATCTAAAATTCTAGGATTATTAATTTTATTAGGCCTTAATTGATTTTCTACCATCAACTGTCTATGTTCTTCAAATTGAAAATTCATATGATTTATATAATCTAAGAAAGATATATTTATACAGTTATTATTAAAAATGACCCATCATTTTAAGGATTTTATAGTAAATGTGACTAATTGACTTAATACTCATAAATCATTAATGATCACTAATTTTTGGCTCGGTGGCAGAGTGGTTATGTAGGGGCCTGCAAAGCCTTGCACAGCGGTTCGATTCCGCTCCGAGCCTCCAATTTTTTCTTGTTTTTTTATTTT
>MDTE01100124.1_pt1 | contig 10545 bp, 11 predicted proteins | sample 811231 | NCBI WGS metagenome assembly MDTE01 (sample SAMN05326651, study PRJNA326480) | marine metagenome | isolation source: seawater | place: Indian Ocean: Red Sea | collected 2010 | reverse complement strand
TCTCAGTGTTTACGAAAATGAGCCTGGTGGTACCTGGATTGCAGACTTTTCAGGAACGGACGAAAATCCAGACAGTATGTTGACATACCAACTCATGGGCGTGATGGATACCAACCTTACCCTTGCCCAGTATGCGAATGTACCGGCAGAAAGTACGGATGTTGTAATAGAAGATATTTTTGATCTGGATACCAACGGTTCCCTAATAACGGTACGCCCACTTGATTATGAAACAGATCCCATAGTGTTTGAACTACTTGTAAGGGTGACTGATCAGCACGGTGCTTATTTTCAAAAGTCTTTTCTTGTCTCTGTATTGAATGAGGTGGAGGATCTGGATGTTGACGGAGTGGAGGATCACTATGATCTGGACGATGATGGAGATGGACAGACGGACGAATTGGAAATACGACTGGGACTTGATCCAAGGGATGCCTTTGATCATGCTTACATGGGAATGGTGTCGACTCTGGACTTCGATTATCTGGAAGATGAGCAATATCGGTTACGAGGGAAATTATTGGCGGATGGAAGAGCGTCCCAAATAGAATACGGATTTATTCTAACTTCGACGGATCGAAACAGCACTATGCACAAGGTTACTACGGATGAGAATGGTAGTAGTATCGGAGAAGAATTTACCAAAATCGTGGGAGATCTGGATCGTGAAAACAGTTATTTCTATCAGGCTTATGTGATAAACGAATTGGGAATGGGAGTTGGGCAGATGAAATGGATTCGTGAGACTAAGAGGGTGGAGTTGCCTGAGATTTTACAGGGAGCGGAAGAACTTGAGGGTGGTTGGTATACTTCGTGGATGGGAGTGTTTTGGATGGGAGAGGAAAGAAAGTGGTTGTACCATGTGAGCCTTGGTTGGGTATTCCTGTCTGAGGACGGGCAGGGGGGAGCATGGATCTGGCGGGAGCCCGATGGGTGGCTGTGGACGACAAACGAGGTGTGGCCGTTCCTTTGGAGCCAGCAAAGCACAGGGTGGACCTATTTGATTGAAAATCTTACACCTCCCAGACTTTACGACTATTCAACTGGCGTGCTTAGATAATTTAAATTAATTTATTAATAGTTTAAAAATCTTGATAGATTGTGTAAGGAGATTTTATTGTAAAATTTCCCATAATCGAAATCTAAAGTGAATAAATCTGATCTTTTTGAAATTCTCCGCTCATTAAAGGAAACAAGAAAACTAAGTTCCGAGAGCGAGGCAATTATCAAGCCATTCCTTGGTAAGGTGTTCGATTTAAATTTCCTATTTAAGGAGGCAGTCTCGACTTTTGCCAACCGCTTGGGTAATGAGTTCAAGAATGGCAAAACTGTGGTAGCTGAAATAAAGGATGAGGATTTGGATTGTTCCATACTTTTCCCGAAATCCGAAAATGATTGGATTGATCGTTTAGAAGCAGGTGAAGATTGGTATACAAAAGTAAAGGTACTTGAATTTGATAATCTGTACCAGAGAGTGATCTTTGGTTTTACAGATAATGAAGAATCAAAAAAAGAAAATTTACTGGAAAATTCTGGGGATCCAATAAGTGAATCCAGTCTGGTTTTACATGAAAAAGAAGCATTTGAAGTTTCAGATGAGGAGTCTGCCTCAGAAGATGAAACTGAAGATCATGAAAAACAGGAAAATAATCCAGTGTTTTTGGATACCGAAAATACCCAGGAGTTAGATGAGATTTTTTCCAATGATGATCAATCAGAAACTGATTCCAAAGAATTGGAATTAGATGAGATCAAGGTGCAAGGGATTAAGGATGAAATCGATTCTCCCAAACCACAAAAGAAGGAGCAAAGACCTGAAGAACAGATTGAAACTCCTCCGCCCATCCCTAAGATTCCGGATTTACAAAAAAAACCTACACCTCTTTCAACGGCTCCAATTATAAAAAAGTACGATACCAATTATTTGGATAAGTTGCGAGACAAGCGATATGAGCATGGAGAAGAATCGCTTACTGAGGAAGAAAAAGAAACCCTTGCCAATGATATTAAAATAAACGCTGCGTCACGCCAAAAGGAGCTAGAAAAGAACACGGAAAAGGTTAACAAAGGAGCCCGGTTTTTTTTCGGTTTTATTCTGATGGTATTCAGTCTTAATTCCTGCAACAAGGGAGGCGGTTTCTTTAGCTTTATCATCTTTTGTGTTGGAGTTTACCTTACATTTCCTCTTTTAAAAAAACTTAAAGAATAGGATAAAACAGATTGAATACAATTGGTTTAAACCGATAAACATAAGCAAAAAATTTTGGACGGGATTTTAGATATTTTAAATGATCTGAAGATCAATAGAAGAATTGGTTCCGAGGTTGATAAGTTACTGGAACCATTCATCGGACAATCTGGAGAATTGTCATTTACCCTAATTGAATTAAGCAATACATATACAACTCGCCATGGAGAATTTTACAAAGGGGGCAAAACGATACTGGCGAAAATTGTGGGCACGGATCTAATGTGCAACATTCTTTTTTCCAAGGAAGAAAATGAATGGATAAATGGGCTTGCTTTGGGAAATGAGTTCAGCTGCCGGGTAAAAGTGCTTCAATTTGACAGGTTGTATGATCGAGTTGTCTTTGGAGAAGTTTTGGAAAGTGATGAGTTGGAATTGGCAAAGCCTGAACCTCAACCTAGTCCAATTGCGGAAAAACTTGAAGATGTTTCAACAAATGAACAGATCAGGCAGAAGAGTGGTCGAGTTGAATTGGATGAAGATTTTGAGAGGGAAAGATTTAGGTTGCTTAATCTCCTAACGGAAACGATTAAGCGGAAACCCCAGGTTTTTGCTGCCAGTTACTCCGAAAATGCACCAGACAAAAAGGGTATGGGGAGAGAAAAAACTCTTAGCAGAGAGGAAGCTGAAGATCTCTCCTCAATCGTATTTAAAGGTATTTGGGGCTCAATTATAATTTTTTTCAGTATTGGAGGATATATGAGTGGTAAACTTTTATACGGTATAATTCCTTCCCTTATAGGTTTTTACCTACTTAAGCCTGCCCTCAAAAAATTGAAACCCCACTTTAAAAAGTTGAAAGAGAACAACAAAAATGACAAAAGCGGATTGTATTCAATGATATTTGCGTTTGTGTTACTTGCGATCTCCTACAGCGTGGAATCGAAAATAGTTCACATTTTCCTTTTTGGTACGGCAGGATACCTGTTCTTCACTTTCTTCAAAAAAAAGCTCGCGGAAAATTACGAAAAATATTGAGCCGCATAAATGTTGAACCAGGTGTAACAAGTTCAAGCATTCCCAAAGCCACGTTGATTTGGCATTACACGCGGTACCACTTCTTTCGTCGCTTGCGGTCGGTAAGCTTGTTGGCATCTTCATCTCCATCAAAAACTTCCTTTTTGGGGTCCCATGTAAGTTCGCGGCGTAGTTCGTAGCCAATATTGCAAAGTTGGCAGAGTGTGGCTGTCCGGTGACCTGCCTCGGCGTGAGCCAGAGGCAATTCGCCGCTGTGGATACAGTCCAACCAATCTTCATGATGATTCTTGGGCTGGCGAAGACTTACCGTGGCTTGGTAATCCTTGATTAAATTTTCGGGATCCGATTTCCATGGGCCACGGTCGACCCAGATTGTTCCTTCCGTTCCATAAAAGATAGTACCCCCGCGCCATTCTGGTGTGTTTCCGTGAACTACTTCCACTCCGTTTGAGTAGATCATTTTCAAGTCCCGTTCCCCTTCTTTAGGTGGAATAACTTTGACGGGTCCTGTGTTGTCAGCGTCCATAGCCCATTGTCCAATATCGAAATGATGGGCACCCATGTCGGCAAGTGCACCGTTGCAGTATTCGCGGTATCTTCTCCATGCGGGGAAGTGATTGTGCACATCATCCGGGCAAAGAATCTTATTGAATCCACGCATGGGTGCGGGCCCAAGCCATGCATCCCAATCTATGCCCTCGGGAGTCGCTTCAGTGGGCAGATCGCAGGGCTTGGGGGAACTGCCCACGCATACTCTTATCTTTTTGAGCTCACCAATCGCTCCGCTGCGTACCATCTCTACGGTTCGGCGAAATTTTCCTCCGTATTCCGATCGCTGTTGGCTACCCGTTTGAAAAACAACTCCGTTATCTTTCACCGCATCGGCCATGGCACGCCCTTCCTTGATGGTAAGAGATACTGGTTTTTCACAGTACACGTGCTTTTTGGCCCGTGCGGCACGAATTGTGGCCTCGCCATGCCAATGATCGGGTGTGGCGATAAGCACGGCATCGAGGGATTTGTCCTCCAAGAGCTCAAGGTAGTCCTTGGTGATATTGAGCCCATTCCATTTATCACCAGAAGTATTTTTAGAGTAGTGCCTCTCAATCAAATCCTTAGTGTGTCGTGTCCGCACATCTGCAATCTCCGCAAAGCCAGTGACCTGAGCACGAGGATTACGGATTAATTTATGAGCGTGACCACGTCCCATTTTACCCGGACCAATAATCGCTACATTAATCCGACTGTTTGGAGAAGAGTCTCCTTTTGCTGACCAAATATGAGAGGGCAAAATAAAAGGAGCAGAAGCAAGGGAAGCTTGTTTGAGAAAGGATCTTCGATTTGTCATAGGTTGGGCTGATTAGTTATCAATTTGTTTTAAAAATAGTGGCTCATATTTATCAAACTTACTCAAGGTTTTGAGAGTTTTTCTTCTAGGTCAACAGGAAGACAATTTATGGAACAAAAAAATTAAAGATCTTCGGGTGCCAATAGATCAGCATCTTTCCATAATTGCTCAAGAGCATAGTTGTCGCGTTGTTCCTTGGAAAATAAATGAACTACAAAGTCAATCGCATCCAATACTAACCAACCGCCTGGTTGGAAACGATCCTTAGAGAGGGTTTCAATACGGTTTTCCTTAAGGACTACTTCGAGGTTATTACGTAGAGCTTTAAGATGAGGGTCCGAAGTACCGGTAGCGATGATGAAGCAATCAGTCAGAGGGGATTTATCCCCGAAATATAAAAGCTTAAGATTTTCTGCTTTTTTGTCGAGTAAGGCTTCGCAAGCAACTTGAAGGTTTTGCCGAAGCTCAGTTTTATTTTTTGGGAGCAAGGTGCTCATGTAGAAAAATGATTAATAAGAATATGGTTTTTAATTATGTTGAATACTGGTTCTGGAACTAGTGATGAAATATCTAGACCCTGCTCTATTCGTTTTCTTATTTCTGTTGAGGAGTGAGGGTATAATGGATTCCGAAGCTTTTTAATATTTGATTTAAGAGATTTAAACAAAGAACTATCAGAAGAATTTTTCGAAGTTCTTTTAAAAACCAGGATTGAATACTCTTCGATAAGTTGACGATTAAATTTCCATTTTTGAATTTGGGAAATCTGATCTTCTCCAAGCATAACAATGATCTCATGATCTGGGTATTTTCTTTTGACAAACTTGAGAGTTTCATAGGTGTAGCATGTCTTGCCCGAAATGATCTCATAATCAAAAGGTTCGAGCTTCCCATGTATTTTTGAAAGGGAATTCACCATGGTCATTCTGTCTGCTGAAGAAAAAAGTGGCTTTTGATTTCGCAACGGGGCAAAGTGAGCAGGACAAAGTAATACTTTTTCGAGTGACAATTCTTCAATGGCACAGAGTGCCAGCGAAACATGCCCGTTATGTATCGGGTCAAAACTTCCACCAAAAAAACCAATTTTGGGCATAGACTACTTGAAATAATTTCCCATTTTTTGATTACAATGCACGACCCTCAGATTTTTCTAAGAGTGTAAACATACGACCTTTGCGGAAATAAGTAACCTGACCGGAGCTGGACACTACTAAAGCAAGTGAGTCCGTAACTTGAGTAACCGCAGCTGCCGCTGCATGTCGAGTACCTAGTCCACCCGGAAGTTCAATTTCATCGGCTTTTGCCTGAATAAGGCATCCAGCAGACTCAACAACTCCGTTACCTTGGACGATAAATGCTCCATCGATCAATGCCAATTCTTTGATGGTCTCATCCATAAAGGGATTTAGAATATTACGATCCTCCTCTGCATAGCCATGAAAAGGATTGAGGATAAGTTGTTTTGATCTTTTCATCACCTCTTCATGGTCGCCTAGTATGAACATTGCTCCTATAGATTTTCCTTCGCGGCCAGCAGTTGCAAGATCGGTAGCAATTGCAGTGAGCCGCTCAAGGGACTCAGCAGAAACATCGTTAGGAAGCATTTCGTCACCCTGTCCAATTACGGATTCAAATTCTTCATCAACATCAACAACCAAGACGGTATCGAATTGGCCACTGTCAGGAATTCCGCCAACGCAACAAACGCGATCTTGGAATCCAAAGATCCCTCTGGTTAACCCAAGTAGAATAGCAGCTCGTAATTGAGATAATCTTGAGCGCGATAATGCACGAACTGCTAAGGTAGCATCAGCCCTGTGATGAATTCGATCCTCATCGGATACATCTTCTCCAGCAAGTACCACTTTAAAGTTTGGAAAAGTCATACGGGGTGCTAGGGCAGGGGGGAAAACATCCGTAAAAACAAGTATGGTTGAACACTCTGCAGCCTTGGCAATCTTCGCTGCTTCGTCAGTGAGCAATTTGTTGAATTTGGTTCTTCTGCGAGCGGGTCGGTCGTCGGTTTCAGCAAATGCATTCCTTACCGCAGCCTTAAATTCTTTTTTGTCCCTGGCCATCCAAAGTTGGTCCATGACTGAATTGTCCTGAAAAGAACGAGCTAAAGCGGCTAGGAAAGAAAGGTAATTTTGGGCTTTTTCGCTAGCCAGGAGCATAAAAACAAATCGAATATCTTCATAGCTGTCCCTTCCTTCAAAAGAAAGTCCAGCTGGGCATCGACCGACTGCTAAAGCATAAGGCCTTTTCATTGAGACACGAGCGTGGGGAAGTGCGACTCCTTCACCAATGTAGCTGGTTAAGGACTTCTCGCGATCAACTAGTTCCTTTAGGACTTTTTTCCGGATTACGGGTGAAACTAACTGTGAGCTGAAAGTTTGAAGCAATTCAGAATATGCAGATTTAAGATCCCGAGATGAAAGGTCAATGATCCTTGAGTTTGAAATATACCGATCAATTCTCACACCTTGAAAATTAGACCGAAAGGAAATGAAAAGGTTTCCTTGAGTCTTGCAATGGACGAACTATTTTTCCCACTTAAGGGCACCGCTTTTGAGTTCGTAGATGAGTCCAATAACCAAAATAAAAGTGAAAAACATCATTGGGCCGAGTATAGGAATTCCTGCGGCTACAAGATCCCTGTGTGTGAGTACCCATGGAATTAGAAAGACCACATCAATATCGAATAAAATGAAAAGCATTGCAGTTATGTAAAATTTAACTGAGTAACGGGTTTCACCGCCTACTTCGGAAGCTAATCCGCACTCATAAGGAGAATCTTTGATTTTACTTCGTTGAGCTTTTTGACCAAAGAGATGACTCGCAACTAGAATCCCCACACCCATACCGACAGCCAACATAATCTGCAGAAGAACTGGTAAATAATCAACTAAGCTCACATACTAAAGTTGTATTCTATGTTGGTTTAAAGCAAGAGCAAACCACAACAAAATAGCTATTTCTAGTTGATTGTGATATGATTCATGTAGTAACTTAAATCTGAATTACCATGATAAAAGTAGTTAATAAAAATAAAGTTGAAGGATTTATAAAAGCAAAGCGAGGTTTTACACTTGTAGAAATTCTGATTGTATTGGCATTAATAGGCATTGTGGCTGGTCTTGCGATGCAGAATCTCGGTGGAATTTTTGGGGGAGGAAAGGAAAAAGCTGCTCAGACATGGGTCAATAGTACTGGCCCTGCGTACATTAACAGTTACCTTGCCTTGGTTGGTGAGTATCCAAAATCTTTAAGTGACCTACAAACCCCGCCAAGCGGAGTTCCACCTTTTGTAAACAAAACTAGTGATTTGAATGATCCTTGGGGCAAGCAGTATCAATATACTCCACAGGGCACAAGTTTTGAACTTTGGACTACATCCCCCGATGGTAAAAGATTAAGTAACAAAGATCCTGTTAATTGATTTGACGAGTAGTAAAACGAGAAGAAAGGTATCTGGATTTACCCTGATCGAGATTCTTCTCGTGCTTGCACTCGTTGCAGTAATGGCAGGCATTGTCGCAGGCAATGCAGGAGCTTTTATTCTGGGCGGCAACTCTGAACCGCCGGTCAGGGTGCTTAAAAGAGCGACATTGGATGCACTCTACTATTCCAGCGAAATGAAAAGAGAAGTTCTCCTGTTTTGGGATGATCAAAATGCTACTTTTCTCATAAAAAATAGGGATGGAGAAGTTTTGCAAAGTCATCCAGTTTATGAAGAAATAACCGAAGAAATAAAGAGTGATGATGATTTGATGCCCAAAATAGTTTTCAGGGCAATAGGACCTTTGGCCGGAGTTGATGGAGGCCGTACTGAATTTGATGAAGATGAATTATTGCTAACCACTGTAAATTTTCATGCTGGTTCTAGTGTGCCATTCATTACTGAAGTCACCTTTAGGGGAGAAACAGAGGAAGTCGAATTTGATCCATTTTCGGCATTTGTTCTTGGAAATAAAGATTGAATGATAAAAAGCAAAAGAGCATTTATGTTGATCGAAGTGCTGATTGCACTGGCACTTTTTGCTTTGTCTGCTGTTTATTTAGTCGAGGGTGCTTTTGTGGCTTCCAGAACGATTCGCTTTATGAAAGATGCGAGGGAACTCGAGCAGGATTTACTCTGGGTTCGTAGTCAAGTTTTTCAGGAAGAAGATTATGAAAAACTTTCTGAAGGTGGAGATCTTCCAACCATCAGCATGGGAGATGTACAATGGGAGACAGAAGTTGAAATGACTTCAGTAACTGATCTTTACAAAGTATCCTTAACTCTTGCTTATGATGGGAATGAAGAATTAGGTGTGGAAGCAGGAGAGAGGATTTACCACATGCTTATGCTTCGTCCCACCTGGGCGAGACATTCTGACTTTAGTTCAGACCGCCAGAGACTTTGGGAGGAGAGGAAGGAGCTTATTACCGAACTTGAAGCAGAGCGCAAGAGAGACTGATGAGCAGTTTAAAAAGAGGTTTTACGATGGTGGAAGTCTTGCTGGCTTTATCTATTGGAAGTCTTGTTTTAATTTCTGCAACTTCGCTCTTAATGACGATTTCACAAGCATGGGCCAATCGTCCTGCGACTCGCGATGCTTTTGATGCACATGTGAATGGTGTCGCTCAATTTTTGACGGCTCTACTTGAAGAGGCAACGCTGGCACCGTCGTCCAAGGATGGAGATCAGACAGTTAAATTAGAAGCTCCGATTGGGTTCGGTAGTATTGAAGACCCTTTGGTATCATTTTATCTGAAAGAAGCACCACCCCTTTTTTTTAGTCCTCATGGAAAAGTAGTAAAGGTAAGAACTTATCTTTTTCCCGAAGAAAATGATGGATTGAGTTTGCTATGGTTTTCAGAGTTGCAGGAATTGGAAAAAAATGATGAAGGGATTCTCCAGCCAATCGAAGAGGAAGGATTACGTAAGACCGTAATAAGTCCATTCTGCCAGGAGGTGTTTTATTGTTACTATGGAGAAGAGGATGACCAAGAAGATGACATTAAAAGTTGGGATTTTTCTAGAGATTTACAGGAGAGTGAAAAAAGTGAAGAATTTAGAATTCCTGACTTCATGAAATTGGTTTTCAGGTGGGATGAAGAAGATTTGGAGCGAACAATATCACTTCCTATTAAACACCACGCTCCTAGTGGAATTGAATCTGAAATATAATGAAAAGAGCTAATATTAAAAAGAAAGGCTCAGTACTCGTATTTGTTTTGGCTCTTATTGTTTTCATTTCAGTATTATGCGTTCGTCTAATGAAAGAGACTACACAGGAATTGAGACATGTAAGTCAATTCCATCGAAGAGATGATTTACGCACCTATGCCTATTCTGCCTTAGATTTAGTCGTCGGAGTGGTGAATGAATATAAAACGGCACTGAACAAATTAGAAAACGGACAGGGTTGGCAAAATCCATTAAAATTTGCAGAGATGGAAAACCCTTCTTTCCTATCAGATTTTGATGGGGGCGAAAATGAATCTTCGGCAATTAAATGGTCTGTTGAATTAAGTGACGAGTCCGGGAAAATACCCCTCAATAAAGTTAGTGATCAAAACTTGGTAGCTTTGTTTGCCCAAATGGTGAGCGAATCAGAGGGTGGTGGATTGACGGATGAGGAAGATGGTCGTCCGTTGTTAGATTCTCTACGCGACTGGGAGGATGAGGACGACGATGAGAGGGACGATGGTGCGGAGGATGATTTTTATGAAGATTTAGATTCTCCTTATTTTACTCCAGGAAGAAAAATATCATCTTTTGATGAATTTAAGATGATCAGGGGATTTGGTTTTGGGGAGAGTGGTACTGAAGAGATGGGCCTTTTTTTTAATCAAGACGGTACGGACAGTAAGCATTTTAAAGACTTCAAAGATTCCTTTTCATTTTACAATGAAGGTGCAATTAATCCATTTGCTTGCTCTGATTTTATTCTTCGAGTTCTCGCAGGATCCGATGATTTTGTGT
>MDTE01199293.1_pt1 | contig 10546 bp, 12 predicted proteins | sample 811231 | NCBI WGS metagenome assembly MDTE01 (sample SAMN05326651, study PRJNA326480) | marine metagenome | isolation source: seawater | place: Indian Ocean: Red Sea | collected 2010 | reverse complement strand
TTAATTACTGATGCTTATTTTACTGAGTTTGCTTTTCCCTTACGCGGAGCACGTTTTAAAGAAAGATTTGGGAATCAAGTTGCTTTGTTAAATATGGAAATTCGATTCCCATTTATTAATTATATAGCATTAGGATTCCCTTTGGAATTAATTCTTGGAAATATTCGTGGTCATGCATTTATTGATGTTGGCGCATCTTGGGATAACTTTTCAGAATTTAATATGCAAAATTGGCCAAAACGTTATTGGGTAGAAAATATACAAAATGAATTAGTTCCACCAACATTTTTAGATTATAGTCCATGGGTTACAACTTTTGGATTAGGGACCAAGATCAATCTAGGGTATTTTTTATTAAGGATTGAATCTGCGTGGGATGTAAATGATTCAGGATATTCTAAACCTCAATGGTATTTTTCTTTAGGACCAGATTGGTAAACCTTTCTTGAATTCTTCTGCTATGATGACCAATTTCTTATATTATCATGGCTAAGATTAAAACTAAAACAGCATTCCTTTGCTCAAAATGTGGAGATGATTTCCCCAAATGGAATGGTCAGTGCCCATCATGTAATGAATGGGGGACACTTTCAGAGTTTAAGATATCAGCCAAAAAAAATAAACGAGTAATAAACTTTCAAGATTCTAAAAATTTATCTGAAGTATTAAGTATTGATCAGGAAGAACGCATATCGACAGGAATTATAGAAGCTGATCGTGTTTTAGGTGGTGGTTTATTATCAGGGTCTTTAATTTTATTAGGTGGGAGCCCAGGCGTTGGGAAATCAACACTTGCACTACATATCTGTTCGGGTATTAATAGAAAAGCTTTATATATTTCAGCAGAAGAGAGTGAACAACAAGTTGCTCTTAGAGCTCGTAGATTGAAAATAAAACCGGATCAATTATTCCTATCTGGTGCCAATGAACTAGATAACATAATTTCCCAGATAGATCGTATTCAACCAGAATTAGTAATTATAGACTCTATACAGACTGTTATGAATTCTGATTTGGATTCTCTTCCAGGTTCACCTAGTCAGATTCGTGATTGTGGCCAACAATTTTTAGAGATCTCTAAACAAAAAAATGTTAACATACTTATAGTGGGTCATGTAACTAAGGAAGGGACAATCGCAGGCCCTAAAATGTTAGAGCATATGGTTGATACTGTATTATATATGGAAGGTGATGATCGCTATGACCACCGTATCCTAAGATCTGCAAAAAATAGATTCGGAGCAACACATGAAGTAGGGATATTTACAATGAACTCTGAAGGGCTTAATGAAGTTGATAACCCTTCGGAGATGTTTTTAACTGAAAGGAGTTTAGATGTTCCTGGAACATGTATTTATCCTAGCTTAGAAGGGACTCGTCCAATATTAGTAGAAGTCCAGGCATTAGTTTCAAATGCAAATTATGGAACACCTCAACGTAATGTAAATGGTTTTGATTATAAAAGGTTATCCATGCTTACTGCTGTTTTAGAAAAGCGTTTGGATATTCCTATGGGGTCAAAAGATATTTTTGTGAATTTAGTTGGTGGGCTGCGAATAGATGACCCAGCAGCTGATTTATCTATTATTTGTTCTATAGCATCTAGTTCTATCGATAAATCAATTGCACCAGAAATGGTTTTAATAGGCGAGGTTGGTTTAGCAGGAGAAGTACGTTCAATTAACCAATTAGAACGACGCTTAACGGAAGCTGCGACTCTTGGTTTTCAAAAAGCAATAGTACCTAATGTAAGTATAAATAATAAGTTAAAAGAAATTAATATTAAGCTATACCCAGTTAAATATGTAAGCGATTCCTTTAAGATTCTCTTTTAACAATATTAGCCATTGATCATTAAAAATAGTTATTAAAAAATGAAATTCCTTATTAAGAAAAGTGATAAAAATTCATCTGCACGATTAGGGCAATTGGAGACAGATCATGGTATTATTGAGACACCTATTTTTATGCCAGTAGGTACAGTAGGAGTTGTAAAAACTATGTCTCCAGATGAATTAGAAATTTTAGGATCTCAAATTATTTTGGGGAATACATATCATCTTTATCTTCGTCCAGGAACTGAGATAATTAAAAAAATAGGTGGTTTACATAAATTTAATTGTTGGAACAAACCTATTCTAACTGATAGCGGAGGGTTTCAAGTCTTCTCACTTGCTCGATTAAATAATATTACAGATAATGGCGTAGAGTTTCAGTCACATCTAGATGGTAGTCGACATCATTTTACACCTGAGTTTAGTATGGAAATTCAACGTAATCTTGGTGCTGATATTATTATGGCTTTTGATGAATGCCCACCAGGAGACTCAGGAAATAAAAATATATTACAAGCTGTAAATAGGACTACAAAATGGATGGCGCGTTGTAGCAATTGGTTAAAAAATAATCCAGAAATCTACGACTATGAGCAAACTATTTTTCCAATTGTACAAGGAGGAGTGAACTATGAATTACGTAAAAAGAGTATAGAAGAATTAATTCCTTTCTCAAACTGTGGTATGGCAATTGGTGGACTTGCCGTAGGTGAAGAAAAAAATGCAATGTTGGACACTATCCAATATTGTGATACTATTTTACCAAAAGAGCAACCCAGATATTTGATGGGTGTTGGTAAGCCATCGGATTTAATTCATGCTGTAGGTTCTGGAGTTGATATGTTTGATTGTGTGATGCCAACACGAAATGGTCGTAATGGTCACATTTTTACAAGTAATGGGGTTATTAATATTAAAAATGAAAAATATAAAAATGATTTTTCAGCTATAGATGAACATAATTCTCATAAATGGGGAAAAGTATTTTCAAAATCTTATGTAAGGCATTTATTCAATATTAATGAAATACTAGGGCTGCGAATTGCGTCAACATTAAACCTTGGATATTATTTAAATTTAATGAATACAATGAGACTACAAATACAAGCTGGAACATTTAGTCAATGGTCTTTAAAAATGTTAAATCAAATGGATGATCAGAAAGGAATGTAATGACAAATATTATTGTTAGAGTAATTGATGCTTATGTTTTTCGAAAAGTAAATAGTGGTTATAAATTTTTATTGCTAAAACGTGCTAAGACAAAAATATATGAGCATCTATGGCAAGGTGTAGCCGGAAAAATTGAAAAAGGTGAAGAAGCATGGGAAGCTGCGATAAGAGAATTAAAAGAAGAAACAGGATTTACACCAAAACAAATATTTATTGCTGATCATGTAAGTAAATTTTATGAGCATAATGGAGATAGAATTAACCTAGTACCTGTATTTGGTATTTTAGTTGATAGTCTAGATGTAATTTTATCAAAAGAGCATTGTGAATATCAATGGGTGGATTATAATACAGCTAAAAATATTTTAGTATGGAATGGGCAAAAAGAAGGGATAACGGCAGTTTATAATATGATTTTAGCTAATGACGATAGAATGAAATGGTCTAAGATAGATTTATGTAAAAAAAGTTTCTAATCATTTGTGTATATTTTATTAAATATATGAGGTAAATATATGTTGAAAGAAGGTGCAAAGGCTCCAGATTTTAAATTGGAAGATCAAGATGGTAATTTAGTTTGCTTATCTGATTTTTTAGGTCAGAAAGTTTTAATTTGGTTTTATCCCAAGGCTAGTACACCAGGCTGAACTATTGAAGGGCAAAAACTCCGGGATGAGTTTAAAAATTTTAAAGCCAACAATACAGTCATCATTGGTGTAAGTGCAGATTCAGTAAAAGCGCAAAAGAATTTTTGTGATAAGCAAGGATTCCCATTCCAATTATTATCTGATCCAGATAAAAAAATGATTCAGGACTATAAAGCTTGGGGTACAAAAAAGATGTATGGTAGAGAATATGAGGGAATTTTCAGATATTCTTATCTTATTGATGAAAAAGGATTTATAGAAAATACATATGAAAAGGTTAAGCCAAAAGAACATGCATCTGAAGTTCTAGCAGATATTAGTTAACTAAATATTTTAAAAAGTAAAATTTTTATTTTTATAATTTTAGAAAAAATGCGCTATCATAAAATTGTTTTTTGTTAAGATTATTATCTAAATAACCCATCATAAGTGAGTGTCCTTGAATTTTAATTTGGTCTTTAATTAATTCAAATTTTGTTAAATGGATTGGATTCTTCCCAAGAGCAAGTACTGCTCCATTTTCTGGACAAATGGCGATATCATTTTTCTTATATTGATATATATTTTTTAAATCTGTTCTAATATTATAATGGCAATTAGATTTTCCAATTGTTATTTCGGCGCCTATATCATCATAAATACAACCACAGTAAATAGGTAAAATCGCCTTTAAAATTGCCCACGATGTTGATTTAGGTTTTAAGGAGCAAGAGAACAATGTTTGACTTCGTATGTTAAGAGCTTTTTGAATAGAACTTGTATTAACTAATAAATTATAATGTGATAGACGAATTCCATTACCCTTTTCAAATGTAATTAGAGCATCATCATCTAGAAGTGGTTTGTATTTTGGGGAAAAATTTTTAGGAAAGTCTTTAATTAGATCAAACAGATTAATATTTTTATGAATTATATTTTTCAATTTTAATTTTTTTATTGAATCATCATAATTTTCATTTGAATTAATAACTGCAATTGCGCCTATTTGCCAAATAGCAAAGAGCAATATTTCAGTTTGCGGAAATACAAGTTCAGTTAATTTTATATAATCCTTTTGTTTAAATCCAATAGAGTCTAGCCAATTAGCTGTTTGATTAATTTTTTTATAGAAGTCTAAGTTTGTCATTTTTGGTTTGGAAAAAATAACATTTTGGGAGAATTTTATATTTTGGCCTTCGATTAATGATCTCATAGACGGATATGGTATCATGTATTCGATTGGTTCAACATTTCCAATACATTGTGCTTTATAAATACGAGCTTTAAGTTCTTTTTTCATAGTATAAGAATAATTCAATAAATGAGGTGTTTATATGGCCCCAAATTCTAATTATTTTTTTTCGGGCTTGATATTCCTTTCAATATCAAAAGTACTGGTTGTATTTATATAGCTATTACCGGCAACGCGACCTATAGGTTGGAGTTGCTCTAAATCAATTCTACCATTATTATAGATTGTATCATCAATATGAAATAGTATAATAGTGCCGATGACTATAAATCCACTTCCCGCATTTTTATCACCAATTTCAATAATTTGATTTAGCTTACATTCAAAACTAACTTTTGATTCACCAACACGATATGGTTTTATTTTTTTTGATTCAACTTCAGTTAGACCTGAAATATCAAATTCATTTACATTAGAATCAAAATCTGTAGAACACATGACCATTTTTTTTGCAAAATTCTTGGATACTATATTTATTACAAATTCTTTAGTATCCCGTATATTTATTAGAGTATCTTTTTCTTTACCATCCCAGCCACGCCTTGCTGGAGCAAACATTATAGTAGGTGGTTTAGAACATACTCCATTAAAATAGGAAAATGGAGCTAGGTTATTCTCACCATCTAATGATATTGTAGAAACTAATGCAATTGGTCTAGGTACAATTGAACCTATCATAAGTTTATGAGTGTCTTGAAAGGATATCTCTTTTGGATTAATAATCATCACTTAATCCAGGAATATGGATAATTTTTATCGTCAACAGAAATTGCTGCTTTTGTTAAATAAAGGGGATTGAATGTGTCAACCATTACAGCTAGTTCATTTGTTTCTTTTGCGCCTAATGATTCTTCAATTTTCCCTGGTTGTGGCCCATGAGGAAGGCCCATAGGGTGGTAGGTAATTGATTCCTTTTCAATTCCTTTTCTGCTCATAAAATTACCATCAGCATAATAAATTATTTCATCTGAATCCACATTGCTGTGTGCATATGGTGCGGGGATAGATTCACTATGATAATCAAATAGCCTAGGTACAAATGAGCAAATTACAAATCCATTAGCCTGGAAGGTCTGATGAACAGGAGGTGGTTGATGGATTTTACCAGTTATTGGCATAAAATCATTAATATTAAATATATATGGAAAATAATAGCCATCCCATCCTACTATATCAAAAGGATGCTGCTTATATTCATATAATTGCAATCCACCTTTTAGTTTTACTTGTACTTCAACTGGATTATCAGTCAGGGTAGGCTCAAGTAATTTTGGTGTTCGGATATCCCTTTCTGAATAAGGAGAGTGCTCCAATAATTGTCCAAATTTATTACGATAACGTTCTGGTGTTTCAATAGGACTCGATGATTCAATAATAAAAATTTTCATTATATTAGTAACAGAAATTTTCCAGATTACCCCTCTTGGAATGACAAGATAATCTCCATGTCTTAGTTCTAAATTTCCCAAATTGGATTCAAATGTTCCTGAGCCAGAATGTATAAATAGGACTTCATCAGCATTTCCATTTCTATATAGTGAATCCATAGATTCGCTTACATGTGCCTTAGATAAAATTAAATCATTATTAAAGAAAAGTGATGCACGTGAAGATATGGCATCGCCTTTTAAAATAAGATTTTCAGTTTTTATATGGTATGGGCGATGCACATCACTTATTGGTTTATGTTTGATATTTTTAAATTCTCCAATTGACCTTATACCAGTTGGTGGGTTAAGATGATATACATTGGAGTATATATGGCTAAAGCCTTTTCTACTAATTAGTTCTTCTGAATATAAATCCCCAGATTTATTTCGGAATTGAATATGGCGCTTATTTGGGATTGTACCCCTTTTTTGATAGAATGGCATATTATTTTATTATAGAGCTTTTAAATCTTTACAAAAATTATCGTTTATTTTTCTATAACCCTTACTTTAATATTTAAAATTAAGTAATCTTATTTTCTAAGACACCTAATCGTTCAACTTCTAGTCTGACTACATCACCTTTTTTAATCCAACCTCCAGTATTTTCGGGGCGGAGTTCAAGAATGCAACCAGTGCCAACAGTTCCTGAGCCAATAATATCTCCAGGTAATAACTTAGCATTCATAGACGCTCGTTCAATCATTTTTGTAAAAGGATGATATAGGTCATTAGTATTCCCATCTGAAATCAGTTTATCATTCACATGACAGGTCATGCGAAGGTGGAGTTTACCATTGTCATCCCAAGCATCTTTTAATTCATCTGGTGTAACCATATATGGTCCAAAACTTGATGCAAAATCTTTTCCTTTAGCTGGCCCTAAGCTCATTGCCATTTCTTCTCTTTGTAAATCTCTAGCAGACCAGTCATTGCAGATCATATATCCTGCAATATACTGATCGGCATCTTCATGAGATATATCAGAACCTCCATTCGCAATTACAACCGAAAACTCTAATTCAAAATCCAACTCTTTGGTTCCTTTTGGATAGGGAATATGTTCTTTGTGTCCAAATGTTGCAGCAGGGTTAGAAAAATAAAAAATTGCAATTTTAAACCAATCAGGGTGCATATCTAGGCCACGAAGCTTTCTTGCCGCACGCACATGCTGTTCAAATGCATAAAAATCACGAAAAGAAGGTGGGTTTGGTACCGGTGAAAGTAGTTGTACTTCTTCTTCTAAAATAGCGATAGGTTTGCCTCCACCAGAATGAGAGTGAATGTTTATATCTGGCAGAGAATTATTTAAAGTTTGGAGTCTGTCTAGATTTGAAGACCAATTTTCTAAGGCTCTCTTAAGCGTAGAAGGTATCTCCAAAAAGCTTGGGTCTCCATTATTCTCATTGGCCCAAATAGCTGCTCTAATTACATCAATAATATATTGGTCCTTTTTAAATCCAAAACGTGGTTGTGCACCACCATCAAGAATATATGTAACAAATTTCATTTAAAGATTCCCTCTTTTTTGTTGTTCTCGTTCAATTGATTCAAATAATGCTTTAAAATTTCCTTTGCCAAAACTGTTAGATCCTTTTCGTTGTATAATTTCAAAGAAAAGAGTAGGACGGTCTTGGAGTGGTTTTGTAAATATTTGAAGCATATAGCCATTTTCATCTACATCGAGTAATATACCTAATTTTGCGAGTGTGTCGATATCTTCATCGATAGGTCCAATACGATTTTCAAGGTTATCATAATAAGTTTTAGGGGTAGGTAGAAAATCAACACCATTCGCTCTCATCATACGCACTGTTGAAATAATATCTTTAGTAGAAAGGGCGAGGTGTTGTACTCCACCAGTTTCATAATAATCAATAAATTCTTGTATTTGGGATTTTTTTAAACCATCTGCAGGTTCATTAATTGGCATTTTTACAATTTCATTGTCATTTGCCATTACAATAGATCTGAGTGCAGAATATTTAGTGTTAATATCTTGATCATCTACACTCCAAAATCTATGCCAACCAAATACTTCTTCATAAAATTTACATACGGTATTCATATCCCCATCAGGTTGATTACCAACGATATGATCTATATGGATTAAGCCAGCTGGTAAGGAGTCCATTTGAAAATCATTATATTCAAAGCCGGGCAGGAATGCTCCTTTATAATTTTTCCGCTCAACAAAAGTGTGAATTGTATCTCCAAATGTTTCTATTGCAGAGATAACTGCTTCACCATCATCATCTTTTATCTCTTGTGGCTTAAAAACACTTTTAGCACCACGATCAATAGATGTTCTCCAGGCTGCCTCCGAGTTGTCAACCGTAAATGCCACATCTTTAATCCCATCTCCGTGACGATCAATATGAGCACCAATTAATGTCCCCTTTTCGAGTGGCGATGTAATTACTAGGTTAACTTTACCTTGATTTAATACATAGCTTACACTATCACGCCTGCCTGTTTCTAATCCTCGATATGCAATGGGTTTAAAACCCATAGTCGTTTGATAATAATGTGCAGTTTGCTTTGCATTGCTAACGTAGAGCTCACAATGGTCAAAGCCATTTATTTTATATGGTTCTTTATTCATAAAATTTCTATTAAGCTATTTATACATTTTTTATTCTCGCTTTCTAATCCTACAGATATACGAATTAAACTTGGCCAGCCAAAACCACTAAGTTGTCGTACAATAACCCCCTTTTTTAATAAGGCTTTAGCGATCTTTGTAGCTTGATTTTCAGATTCCCAAATGGTAGTAATAAAATTTGCAGATGATGGTATTTGCTTGACACCCAAATTTTCAAATTCCTGTTTTAAATAAGTTAATCCTTTGGTGTTAACTGATATGGTTTCATCTAAAAATAGTTGATCATCAATCGCAGCAACACCTACTGATTGAGCAATCAATGATGGTTCAAAGGGGACTTTTACTTTCATTAAGTTTGCGATTAACGACTCATGTGCGAAACCATAACCTAATCTGATCCCAGCTAAACCATATGCTTTAGAGAATGTTCTCAATGTTATAACATTATCATATCTATAGTTCATTGAATCTGGGTAGTTGGGTAAATCTCGAGCAAATTCATAGTATGCTTCATCTAGGATAATAAGAACTCTTTCAGGAACATGCTCATAAAATTTATCAAATTCATTCCGCGTTATAGTAGTCCCCATAGGATTATCAGGATTAGCGATATAGATAATTTTTGTATAGTCATTAATTCTTTTTGCAATTCCTTCTAAATCATAACGATAATTTTTCATAGGGACCCAATGCACTTTTCTTCCTGATGCATTAGCTAGTACACGAAAACCAATAAATGAATTTGCTGCACTAATAAGTTCATCATCATTTAACAAAAATGTTCGCATTATGGTTGACATAATACCTTCAGATCCAGCGCCTAAAACTACATTATCAATACTTACATTAAATTTTTTTGCTAATTTTTCTCTTAATTCATATCCAGTAGCATCAGGATACCGGTGAAGATTAGATAAAGATTTTTGGATTGCATCTATGGCCATAGGTGATGGACCTAAAGGGTTTTCATTGGATGCAACTTTAATAAAGTTTTTAACACCCAATTCACGCTTGGCTTCACTAATTGATTTTCCAGGTTTATAGCTATTTAATTTTTTTATATAATGAGGGACAAGTGGCATAATTATAATATTAGTTTTGTTTCATTTTTAAAAGTGGAGAGGACAACAGATGTTTTCATATTTTGTATATTTTCAAGTGCAGAAAGTTTATGTAGAATTAACTCTTCATATGTTGGGATATCCTTTGTAGCAATTTTTAATAAAAAGTCAGCTTCACCAGTTATATGGTGACATTCTAATACTTCAGGCATGTCAGCAATTGATTTAAAAAAATTTTCAACAGGAGTTTCACCATGCCGATCAAGCTTAACTTCAACAAATGTAAAGCAAGAATATCCTACTTCTCGAGGATTTAATAGCATTGTGTATTTATCAATAACACCCCCAGACTCTAATTTTTTTACCCTTTCAAGAGTGCTAGATGGTGATAGCCCAACACGCTTTGAAAGCTCAGCATTTGTGATGCGACTATTAGATTGGAGTTCATTTATCAGGCTTCTATCTTTTTGGTCCAGTAACATGTAAATATTCTAAATATGGTTAAATAATAGTATAAAATATGGTTAAATAACATAAATACCAAATAAAATTCTAAAAATGATG
>MDTE01016946.1_pt1 | contig 10546 bp, 10 predicted proteins | sample 811231 | NCBI WGS metagenome assembly MDTE01 (sample SAMN05326651, study PRJNA326480) | marine metagenome | isolation source: seawater | place: Indian Ocean: Red Sea | collected 2010 | reverse complement strand
TTATCATATAAAAGGTAAAATATTTTTTAATATTAAGTTGTGACCCTTATCATATGAGTATAAATAAAAATCAAAGAAGAAAACTTAAAGCTTTAGCTCACCACCTAAAAAAAAACATAATTATAGGTAAAGATGGTGTAACAGAGGGGGTTATAAATTCAATTTCTGAAAAAATAGAAAAAGATGAACTTATTAAGATTAAATTTTCACAACACAAAGAAAAGAAACGGACTATGTCCAATAAAATAGTTGAATCAATTCAAGCTGAAGAAATTTGCCTGATAGGCAACATCTTGACTATTTATAAAAAATCTAAAAACCCGCAAAATAGACACATAAAAATCTAAAATAAGACTAAAAGTCATACCTGTGCTGACTAAAAGTCATATTTTTGAATCATTTTTTATATTGGTATCAATATTGCTCAGTTATTATTAGTTAATGTTTGATTATTTCATAAATAAAATAAAGGAGAAAAAATGAAACTAATAAACTGGACACCAAATAATACATTATTTGATATTTTTGATAATATTGATAGTTATGTTGAACCTTATTTTCAAAATAGATTTAAAAAACCTAATGTGTCAATAAATGATATGGGTAATAACTATTCTGTATTATTAGAGATGCCAGGTATTGATAAAAAGGATATTGATATAACTGTTAATGAGGGTATTCTTAATATTAAGGCAGAAAAAAAAGAGAGTGATGATAAGGTTATTTACTCTGAGATAAATAATTATAATTATTCACGCTCTTTTTATATTCCTGATGATGTGAAGATCGATAAAATTAAAGCTAAATCTTTAAATGGTTTGCTAAATATTGAGCTACCTAAATTGAAATCTGTAAATAAAAATCTTAAGAGGATTGCTATTTCTTAGCTTTATTATCAGTATATTCAATAATCAAAAAAAAAGGGGGTAATTTTTACCCCCTTTTTTATTAAAAGATTTATAAATTCTACTTTAAAATTGATTGGAATATTTTTGTTTTCAAAAATTAGTAAACATATTATTAATAATGGCCTGTTACTATTAACCTTTATCTTTTTATTAACTTCTCTATTTTTTTATAAAGCTTTTATATCTGAAGATAGGTTAAGGATAGATTTTTCTATAGAACAGATGTTCCCTACTAAAGATTCTGATAAAGATTATTATGAGGAATTTAAAGATAAGTACGGTAGAGAAGATAATACTATATTTTTAAGTTATAGTAATGATAATATTTTCTCTGCTGACAATCTAACTATTATTGAGAACCTTTCTAATAAAATTTCTGATATTGAAAATATAGACTATGTAATTAGTTTGGGTAATTTGTGGGAGGATGGTGATGGAAAAATAGGTGAGGATCTAACTGAAAATGATAGGCTAAATAAAGTGTTGTCACATAAAATATATTCAAGTTTACTATCTAAGGATAATTCAAGCTCTTTAATTATTATAAAAATTAATGAAGATGTATATACCCATGAAGAAAGAAAAAAAATATTTCAAAATATTGAAAGGGTCAAAGATAGCTTTAAGTTTAATATTGCTTATGATGGTATTCGTTTAGAACAAGATCCTAAATTAAATTTATTTTATAGTCAAATATCGTGCTCCAGCAATGAATCCTTATATATTATTTCCAATAACGATGTTTTATCTCAAAACTCTGTAGGCCCATACTCATTATTAAGTTCATTAGAATCTAAATTAATTGATAAAAATTTTGAAATAAGCTCCATAAATAACTGCTATGATAAAGTCAATTCATTTGATGATGGATTAGACATTGATCTAACATTAGATATTATAAAAATGGAATGTCCAGATATGGCTTCCTATGTAAGTCCCAATCTTAACTACACTGTAATTAAGGTTAAAAATAAAGAAGATGATTTGCATGATATTTTAGAAGTTAAAAATATTCTATTAAATGAATCGTTTATTAAATTTAAGGATTGGGAATGGCATGAGGCAGGTTTACCTGTATTAAGAACCCGTTATGTTGAATTGGTTGAGTACGAAAGATTTTTATTTATACCTTTAGCTTTTCTTATAGCAGCCTTAACGTTAGTGTGGGTTTTTAGGCAATTAAAGCCACTATTGATAGCATTAACATCAATTATTGTCTCTTTGATTTGGGTTTCAGGTATTATGTCTTTAATGGGTATATCTATTAATGTTATTTCATATCTCACCTTTAATCTTTTGATGGTTATTGGTGTTTCAGACGCTATTCATCTTTTAATGAAATATCATGAAGAGATTTATAAAACAAAAAATAAGGATAGTGCCCTTCATAATGTGATTACTCATATAGGTTCTGCTTTATTTTTAACTAGTTTTACTACAGCCGTAGGGTTTCTTTCACTAAGTGTAGCAAATATTAAAATTTTACAAGAATTTGGTATTATTATGGGAATTGGTATCGGTGTATTGTTTTTAATTACGATTATTGTGATGCCTATTATTTTATCTTATATTGATGAACCATCTCAATTTCATATTAAAAGATTGATATCCAAAAAGGAGTCTTCTTTATCTTATGGTATGGCTCATTTAGCTCAACATTACCCAAAATTGATCATTTCTTTTAGTGTTTTAATATTTCTTATAACTTTTTATGGGCTCTCTAAAATTGATTCAAATGTAACTGTTCTTGGAGATTTAAAACCAGGTAATAAACTTTATTCTGATATTAATTTTGTAGAAGATAATTTTGGGGGGACTCTTCCATTAGAAATTATTATTCCATATGAAGATTCGATACCTATTACACATAACCAACAATTCCAGTTAAAATTTAAAGAATTTTCTAATCGTCTAATCAATTATGAGAAAATAAAAACAATATCTGGTTACTGGGAGTTAGATGGTTCTCCTAATTTTCAGCAAAATAAATATATTAATAAGAATAGAGATGAAGTTAGGATATCCTGCGGAATTGAAAATATTGACTCTGGCGAAGCTATAACTTTAAAATCTAGAATTTCAGATGATTATTATGATATTTTTAATAGTAAGAATTTAAATATGACAGGGAGCACTTTATTGTCATTAAAAATGAATCAATACCTTATTGGAAGTTTGTTAAATAGCTTTATTATTGCTTTTATTATTATTTTTATTTCAATGAATATTTTATTTAAATCATTTAAACTATCCTTGGTATCGATTATCCCTAATGTTCTTCCTTTATTGTTCGCTGGAGGAATAATGGGTTTTATTGGTATTGAATTAAGACCGGCAACAGCAATGACTTTTTCTATAGCGCTAGGAATTGCGGTTGATGATACCATCCATTTTCTATCTAGATTCCGTTCTGAATTTCAAAATTCAGGTTCTCATACTAGAGCGTCTTTAACTACTATTTTAACAACAGGTAGAGCAATTATTAGTACCACAATTACCTTAGCGATGGGATTTGTTGTATTAGTGTTTTCAAATTTTAAACCAAATTCTGAATTTGGAATATTAGCTACAATTATTTTAATTGTAGCTTTACTGTCTTCTTTATTATTATTACCATCGCTTATTAATGTTATTAAACCATTAGATAAAAAGAGATATGCAATTAAATAAAATATTTAAAGATTCAGATGTTAAAGTTAACCTATTAAATAAAAAAACGATTGGTATTATAGGGTACGGCAATCAAGGTTCCGCTCAAGCATTAAACTTAAAGGATTCTAATATTGATGTAATTATTGGTTTAAGAAGCAATAGCAAAAGTATAGAGTTAGCAAAATCAGATAACTTCAAGGTGTTTGAGGTATCAAAAACTATAGAATTATCTGATGTAGTATGCTTGCTTGTGCCAGATGAAGAAATAGAATCTATTTTTAATAATAAAATAAAATCATTTTTAAAAAAAGGGCAATCTTTATTATTTGCTCATGGATATTCAGTTTTTTTTAAAAAAATAACAATCCCTGATTTTGTTAATGTACTATTGGTGGCTCCAAGTGGCTCAGGTAAAATGGTAAGGGAAGAATTTATTAATGGAAAGGGTGTTCCCAACCTTATAGCCATAGATCAAGACTACACAGGAGACTCATTAGATTTAGCTTTATCTTACAGTAAGGCGATAGGGGGGACTAGATTAGGTGCATTTTTATCAACATTTAAAGAAGAGGTTGTTACCGACATATTTGGAGAACAAGTTGTTTTAACTGGCGGTATTCCAAGTATAATAAAAGAATCATTTAATGTTTTACTTGAAGCTGGATATAGTCCTATTGTTGCATGGTTTGTTTGTTATTATGAAGCTAAATCAATTGTGGATACTTTCCATCAAAATGGATTTAATTCTTTTAATAAGATGATTAGCAATATTGCCGAATACGGTGGACTAACTAGGGGCGAAAAATTAATTGACCATAAAGTTAAAGATAAGATGAGAAAAATTTTATCTGATATAGAGAATGGAAAATTTGAAGCTGAATGGACGCTAGAAAAAAAAACAGGCTTTAATCTTTTGAATCAAAAAAGAGATGAAACCAAAAACTCTGAAATTGAAAAAATTACACTGCAAATGCTATCCATATTAAAAAAATAAACAAATCTTTGGAACTATTACAATTATTAATAGTTTACACTTTATAGACGAACAAGTTAACAAAGGAGTATTAACATGAACAGTTACAAATTAATTTTATTTATTATTTCGATAATGATGCTTTCTTTTTTGTATTCCGATTACGCAAAATTACCTTCTGATAACACTTCACCATTATCAGCAATAAAAAATAAAAAAAATAATTCAAATGATAATAATGCAAGAAAATTAAAGAATAAGAATCACAAAGAAATCAATAGAGCTAAAAATTTAAATAAAGAAAAAGCGATTAATAATAAGGAGCTTAAAGAGGAATTAATGGCTTTAGAAAATGAATTTAAAATAGAAAAAGCTGAATTAAGAAATAGTTACAAAAAAAGAAGGCACGCAATTTATGAGAAATATGGTGTAACTCCTCCTGATAATAAAAGAGGTGATTCTAATAAGGCTACAAAATTAAAAGAAAAATTTTAATAATTAGTTCTCTCCTAAAATAAATAAAATTATAATTAGGTTTAATTTTCCCCCTCTAAATTGTATATTTTAGAGGGGTTTTTTATTAAAATAATATTATGCTTGATCAAAAAATAGATACAATCTTAATGGCTATGTTTCCTATTGGTGAGCTTCGTACTTCTATTCCAATAGCTATACATCTATTAAAGCTTAATTGGTTTGATGCATTTATGTATTCTCTATTTGGTAATTCATTAATTGCTTTAATTTTAGTTTATGTTATTTATTACATTACAATGGATCGAATTAAAAAGATATTTTCAAAGATTCCTTTTGTAGGACTTGTTTTTAATAAGTGGGAGAATAGCTCTATTAAAAAAAGCAAGAAAATTGAAAATTGGGGATATGCAGGGTTAGCGATTTTTGTTAGCATTCCTTTGCCTATTACAGGGGCCTGGACCGCTGTTTTGATTGCATCAATTTTAGAATTAAAACCTTTGAAATCATTTATTTCAATTACAGCAGGACTATTTGTTAGTGGTTCTATAATAACGTACCTCTCAATTTATTTACCTAATCTATTGGGATATTAATTTAGTATTTAGGAGTTTTTATGTTAACAAATTTAAATCAATACAAGAATTCATTTAAGCATTACACAGAACTTAGAGTTCAGGAGAATAGAAGTTTTAGATTAGGCTTATTAAATGGGAATCTAGTTTCAAATGACCAATCAATTGAAAGTGGTGTTTCATCTAGAGTTTTTAAGGATGGAAGTTGGGGCTTTGCTTCTAACGCTGAAATCAATAATAATTCAATTGATAGCGTGGTTCGTGCCTCAAGTGATAATGCCTCTTTTCTTAATCAGAAAGCTATTAATAAGTGCGGAATTCTATTACCTGAAGATATGTTTAATTATGAATTTGATTTAAAAACAAATAAAAATAAAAACCCTAATAGTTTCTGGATTGACTTTATAAAAAATTTAGATAATTATATAGAAAAAAAATATAAACAGATAAGTTCAAGAAAAATATTTATCAGTAATTTGGATATGGAGAAAAATCTTTTAACCTCAATTGGTTCAGAATCATACTCTATGACCCCAAGATCTTTATTGTATATTGTTTTAACTATAGATAAGAATGGAGATCCTACTGAATTAATGGAGGTATTTGGTGGCTTAGGTCAATTAGAAGATAATTTTGATAATGCTGAGATTTTTTATTCTAAAATCGACACACTAGTTGATCAATTGATCCAAAAATCAAATGGAGTTCATGCAAAAGCAGGGTTCCATGATGTTGTTTTAGATGCTGATTTAGCTGGAATATTGGCCCATGAAGCCATAGGGCATACCACCGAAGCAGATTTGGTTATGGGTGGTTCTGTAGCAAAAGATTTTTTAAATAAATCGGTTGCGACTGATTTGGTTACCCTAACAGATTATGCTCATTCTATTGATGATAACCTTTGTCCCGTTCCAGTTTTTGTTGATGATGAAGGAACAAAGGCAAGAGATGTTAAAATTATAGAAAATGGAATACTAAAGAAATATATGCATAATAAAGACAGTGCTAATGAGTTTAATATGAATTTAACTGGAAACGCTAGAGCTTTCAAGTATTCTGATGAGCCTTTAATTAGAATGAGAAATACAGCCATTCAGCCTGGAGATGATAAACTAAATGATATGATTTCTAGTATTGATGATGGTTATTATTTAACGAGAAGTAGTAATGGACAAGCAGACTCAACGAGTGAATTTATGTTTGGTGTTGTGATGGGTTATGAGATAAAAAATGGTAAATTAGGTCAAGCAATAAAGGATACTACAATTTCAGGGGTTGCATTTGATGTTTTGAAGACCGTTGCAATGATTTCAGATGAGATGGTTTGGAGTTCTGGAGGGATGTGTGGAAAAAAACAATTGATACCTGTTGGAATGGGTGGCCCAGCAATCAAATGTAAATTAAATATTGGAGGTAGATAAATGAATTTAAAAGATTCTTTATCTTATGCTTTAGAGCAAGCCCTAAAGCTTGGTTCTGATAAAGCTGAAGGCGTTATAAATCAAAGCGAGAAAAAAGAGCTTAATATTGAAGCTGGAAAAATGTCTCTTTTTAGAACAACCTTTCAAAATTCCTTAAGTATCGAGGCAATTAAAGATAATAAGCAAGGTTCTGTTTCAATTAATAAAATAGATAAAGATTCAATTGATAATTCAATAAAACTGTTAATGAATAATGTAGAAACTTCTCAACCAGATGAGGCTAACGATATATCTGAAAAACAAGAAGCTGAAAAATTTAATAAAGGAACCTTAAACCCTGATTTAAATTCAATGTATGATAAATTAGATGAATTTAATCATTATGTTAAAGATAGTCACAAGAAAATTATACTTGAGGCTGCAATGCTAGATCATACTACAAATAGTTCGTTTATTATGAATAGCAATGGTGTTGATTTTGAGGTTAATAAAGGGCTATATACTTTTTCTCCAATGTTTACAGCTAAGGATAAAGAAAAAACATCATCATTTAATTACACTTATTTTAGTTCATTAGCATTAAAAGAAAAAATAAAGGATAAGAGTTATCTATCTGAACTTTTATCTCAAACAGAGGAGCAAGTTAATACTTTTCCTATTAAAGAAAAGTTTGTTGGGAGTATTATTGTCACACCTCATTGTTTGCCTGATTTTTTATCATTTATAGAAAATAGTATTAGTGATTCAGCTATTATTTCAGGTTCTTCAATTTATAAAAATAAAATAGGTTCAAAAATAGCAAATAAAAATCTTAATCTAACTTCTTCACCTTTAGATAAAAATTTAGCTTCAGGATATTTTATAACGGCTGATTCATATAAGACTCAAAATATTGATATTATAAAAAACGGGATATTACAAACCCACCTTTTGAGCTTATATGGAGCTAAAAAAACTGGAGGTGAACGGGCTTCAAATAATGGGGGCGCTTATATTATTTCTAAAGGTTCAGACTCATTTGAAAATATGATTAAGAATATAGATAAAGGAATTTTATTGTGCCGCTTTTCTGGTGGTTATCCAAGTGATAATGGCGATTTTTCTGGAGTTGCAAAAAATAGTTATTATATTGAGAATGGTGAAATAAAGTACCCAGTTATAGAAACTATGATTTCAGGTAATATTAGTGAAATGTTTCTTAATATTGATAATATTTCAAATGAAAATATTAATTTTGGAGATAAAATACTTCCTTGGATTACATTCAATGGAATAACAGTTTCATGATTTTTATAATAAGAATAATATGTTATTTATTAATTTTCTTATCTACCTTGAATGCCAAATCACTAAATCACTCACTTAATGATTTTGGTTTTGATCTTTTTAGGGAATTAAATAATCAAAGAAATGAAAACCTTTTAATTAGCCCTTTAAGTATTGGCTATGCTTTAATCATGGTTAATAGAGGGGCATCTGGTCCTACATCAGACAATATTTTATCTACCTTAAATATTGACTCTAATTATTTAGATGAGCATTATGGTTCAGTAAGAGATTATATCCAATTTTTAAATAGAAACAACTTTCATATTAGTAACTCTATATGGATTCAGACAGATGATTGTTATTTACCAAATCAGAGCTATTTATCATTTGTGGATACGGTGTTTCATGCTGATGCTTTTTATGTGAATTTTGCTAAAAATAATTTAAAAATTATTAAAGATATTAATGATTGGGTGTCTAATGCCACAAATGGAATGATTGAAGATATGGTTTCTGATAATGATATAAAGAAAACTACGGTTCAAGCATTATTAAATACACTTTACTTTAAGGGGCAGTGGCTAGCTCCATTTGATTCAAAAACAACAAAGTTAGATTTTTTTAATACCAGTGATGGTGAAGAGCAAGTTTATATGATGAATAAAAAAAACAGATACCCTTATTATAGCAATGAAGAATTCCAGCTATTAGAGCTTCAATACGCTAATAGTAATGTTTCTATGTTTCTTTTCTTACCTCAAGATAATAATGAATTGGATGCTATGATTAATAATTTTAATTTTTCACAATTAGAACACAATTTAGATAGTTTAAAAATAACTCCAGGTAATATATCTATCCCTAAATTTAAATCAGAGAAATCATATTCTATGAAAGAAAACCTAAAATCAATGGGTATGATTATTCCATTTTCACCTGATTTAGCATCTTTTGATGGCTTTTGGAACTATGATAAGGATTGTTTTGAAATCCCACCAAAACATTATATTGATATTATTAATCATAAAACAGAAATTGATTTAGATGAGAATGGGGTAGAGGTTGCAGCAGCAACAGCTATAATTATCAATAGAATAACCTCTATTCCTTCTTTTGTTGAACCCTTTACCTTTATAGCCAACAAACCCTTTTTATATATTATTTATGATAAGGAGTATGATAATATTATTTTTATAGGAAAATATGTTGGTCCATAGATGTTAGAGGTATATAATAATAGCTCCAATGGTAGGTTATTGCATTTTTTACATGGAAACTCAATTACTCCTCAATCATATTCAAGCCTATTAGATTCTTTATCTAAAAACTTTTTAATTAAGAGTTTTTTATTAAGACCTTTATGGGATAAAACTAAAATGCCAAAATTTAATAATTGGAAGATTTTTTTAGATGATTATTTAGATTTAATAGAAAATGAACATAATGTTATAGGTATAGGTCATTCAATTGGTGGTAATTTACTTTTAAAGGCAGCCTTAACAAAACCTGAGAAATTCAAAAAAATTATACTTTTGGACCCTACGTTTATTACTCCCTTTAAAATTAGAGCCTGGAATATAATATGTAAACTAAATTTATCATCTTTCTTTCTACCTTTAATTAAATCAGCTAAAAATAAGAAAATGTCTTATAAATCATATGTCCAGCTATATGATTCATATAGAAAAAAAGAATTATTTTCTCAGTTTAGTGATAAAGATTTGACTGCTTTTGTAAAATCTATTTCTAAAGAAAGTTCTGATGGGGTTGATCTTATTTATCCAAGTGATTGGGACTCTAGAATTTATGAAACAGGTATGCGTAATGATATGTTTATATGGAACAATGTATCTAAATTAAGCGTTAAAACATTAGTAGTTAGAGCCAAAAAATCTAATGTTTTTTTATCTGATGCAGAAAATTTATTATCTAAAAAAAACAAAAATATAGAATTTAAAATTATTGATGGGGATCATTTTTTTCCTATTAATAATGCTGATGGAACCATTAAATTAATTAAAGATTATATTTAATTGCTGTAATTGGAGAGTATATGTTTAAAAATATTATAATTATTCTGTTTCTTTCTTTGATTTTTTCAAAAGATTATGTCTTGATTTTATATCCTGACGCAAACTTATCCAACACTGAAAAATTAAATGCATCTGATGTTGATGCTATATACTTCTTATTTCAGGAAGGATTTAGAAATGATTCAAATATTGAAGTGATAGAACCAACCGATAAACATTTTTGTTCTTCAAAGGAATGCGC
>MDTE01036242.1_pt1 | contig 10547 bp, 12 predicted proteins | sample 811231 | NCBI WGS metagenome assembly MDTE01 (sample SAMN05326651, study PRJNA326480) | marine metagenome | isolation source: seawater | place: Indian Ocean: Red Sea | collected 2010 | reverse complement strand
GGTCTTTTCCCAGTGTTGTGCATTTTTTGCCATGTATACCTCTCTCTTTTAGTTATAACTTGCGAAACCATAACCATTCTGAGATAGATTAAAAGTGTAAAAAATGTACATATTTGGTTAGTTTTTCCTATATTTTCCACTAAAAATAGAATTTTATGACAAAAAAAAAATTTACTTGGCGAGATTTATCCCTTGACGATTTCAAAGTGTATTTTTTTTCATTATTCAAAGCCTTAATTCCAAAAAAAAAATTAAGAAATTTTGATGATTTGGAAAATTTTATTCAAACAAAGTCAGCGTGGGTATCACAAGTAACACTTTACAGTTATTTAAAAACTAGAATGGGAACAAGGTATGTTCTTCACTTTGATAATGATGAATTTATGAAGTCTGTTAATCAAGCAAAATGGAATATCTATGCTGTAGCATTACAAGATTTAAGTTTCTTTGTTTTTTCATACTTAAAAGTAAATTACAACTTTAATGAACAAATAAAAGCTAAAGAAATTTTTTTAAATATATTGGATGACGAAACATCAAATAAAATGCCTATTGAAATAGTTGAGGAAGCAAAAAAAAATTTTGAAGAAAGATTTAAGTCAATTAATTGGGAAAAATATTGTGATGATATTCCTTTTAATCCGAGTGCTCTATCTTTATACAAGTGGGCACCAATTGCAGATGAACTAAAAACTTTAGATAGAAAAATTGTCTTAAATTCAGTAATTTTAAAATGGGATATAATCAAAAAAGAATTTAAAGATAGAATTCAATTTTAATTATTTTTTCTATTATCAACTAAACTTTCAACTACACTAGGATCTGCTAATGTTGTTGTGTCTCCAAGTTGATCATGCTCATTAGCAGCAATTTTTCTTAAAATTCTTCTCATAATTTTACCTGATCTAGTTTTAGGTAATCCGGGAGTAAAGTGGATTAAATCGGGTGTAGCAAGGGGACCTATTTGTTTTCTCACCCAAAGTTTTAAGTCTCTTTCAAGTTCGCCAGTCTCAACTTCACCGGCATTTAATGTTACATAACAATATAATCCATTGCCTTTTATATCATGTGGATATCCCACAACAGCTGCTTCAGCTACTTTAGGATGTGCAACAAAAGCACTTTCTATTTCTGCAGTACCTAGATTGTGTCCCGAAACAATTATTACATCATCTACTCTTCCTGTAATCCAGTAATATCCATCCTTATCTCTCTTGCAACCATCACCAGTAAAATATTTCCCTTCAAACTGAGAAAAATAAGTATCTATAAATCTTTGATGATCTCCATAAACAGTTCTCATTTGGCCTGGCCATGATTGAGATATGCAAAGCCTTCCTTCGCCAGCTCCCTTAATTTCTTTTCCTTGTTTATCTAAAAGAGCAGGTTTAATTCCATAGAAAGGTTTTGTTGCTGATCCAGGTTTAAGAGGAATAGCTCCAGTTTGAGGTGCGATCATTATGCCACCAGTTTCTGTCTGCCACCATGTATCAACAATTGGACATTTGGAATTTCCAATTGTTTTATAATACCACATCCAGGCTTCAGGATTGATTGGTTCCCCAACTGTTCCCAATAACTTTAATGATTTTCTTGAAGTTTTTTTGACTGGATTATCACCCTCTCTCATCAAAGCCCTTATAGCCGTAGGCGCTGTATAAAAAGTATTAACTTTATATTTATCAACTATTTGCCACCAACGTGAGCTGTCAGGATAATTGGGAATTCCTTCAAACATTATGGTAGTCGCGCCATTAGCAAGAGGTCCATAAATAATATAGCTATGACCTGTTACCCACCCAATATCAGCTGTACACCAATAAACATCTTTAGGTTTATAATTGAAAATATATTGATGTGTCATCGATGCATAGACCATGTAACCACCTGTTGTATGCAATACCCCTTTTGGTTTTCCTGTAGATCCTGATGTATAAAGAATAAACAATGGATCTTCAGCATTCATTTCTTCTGGTTCACATTGAGATGAAACGTCTTTAATTAAATCGTGGTACCAAACATCTCTATGATCATTCCAGCTAACTACATTTCCAGTTCTTTTAACCACTATACATTTCTTAACATTAGGACAGCTTAGAAGCGCCTCATCAGTTGTAGCTTTTAAAGGAATTGTTTTTCCACCTCTAATACCTTCATCTGCAGTAATAATATATTCAGACTCACAATCATTCACTCTACCAGATATCGATTCTGCTGAAAATCCTCCAAAAATAATTGAGTGAATAGCACCAATTCTAGCACAAGCTAACATTAAAATAGCCAACTCAGGTATCATTGTTAAATAAATTGTAACTCGATCTCCTTTTTGAATTCCTAATTTTTTTAAACCATTAGCCGCCCTAGATACTTTTTGATGGAGTTGCTTGTATGAAATTTTTTGATGGTCTTTTGGATCATCTCCTACCCAAATTATAGCGGTTTTATCTTTTTTATCCTTTAAATGTCTATCAATACAATTTGCAGCAGCGTTTAAAGTTCCATCTTGGAACCATTTAATTTTTACCTCTTTAGAACTATACTTAACATCCTTTATTTTCTTATATGGTTTTATCCAAGTTATTCTTTTTCCTTGTTTTTTCCAAAAACTGTCATTGTTTTTTATAGATTCGTTATAATTTTTTTGATACTGAGCTTTGTTTGATAAACTTGCTTTAATCCACTCTGGTCTAGTCTTAATTATTAATTCTGAAGCAGTTTCTTTTTTTTCAATTTTTTTCTTTTTACTTCTTTTTTTTTTCTTTCTTTTGAGAATTTTAACTGACTTTTTCCCTCTGAAGGATCTTTTATTTTTTTTTGAAGATTTTCTTTTTTTTTTATACTTTGTTTTTTTCTTTTTTTTCTTAGGCATAAAAATAAATTTAAATTACTAAATCTTACCCATGTTATTTATAATTTTCCAGCTTTTAGAATCTATTGGCATAACAGATAGCCTACTTTGTTTAATTAATAATAAGTGGCTTAATTGCTTGTTTTTTTTAATTTTCTCTAAGCTAACAGGTCTCTTTAGTTTTTTGAGAAATCTCACATTTACGGCTACAAACTTACCAGAAGCATCTGTTTTATCTTGATAGGCTTCCTTAGTCACTTTAACAATACCTACGATTTCTTTACCTATATTTGAATGGTAAAAAAAACATTGATCTCCTTTTTTCATTAATTTTAAATTTTTTGCCGCCTGGTGATTTCTAACTCCATCCCAAGGGGCACCACTAGCTCCTGCGTCTTCCTGCTGATATATGGACCAAACATTTGGTTCTGATTTTAACAACCAATAATTCATTTAATTAGTAATCTATTTAACCTTTTGTAGTGCTTTCTATGTATATACGGAAAAAATTTGGTAACAAAATTGTTCCATTTAGAAACTTTTTTTTTAAAAAACCAATCTATCTTATTATGATCAAGACCAAACCCATAATATGAATACCCATAATTCATAAGCCTTTTTATTAACTTTTTTTTTTGTAGCTTATTTAGATGTAAGTATTCGATTGAAATGTTTTCTATTTTGAACTTTTTAAAGTCTAAGTTCATCATGACTTCATAATCTGAACCTTCAATATCTATCGAAAAATAATTAATTATTTTATTATTAAAATTTTTCTTTAGAAAGGTATTTATTCCAATTGTTTTAATTTTTTTGGTTTTAATCTTTGAACCTGGAAAATGATTTTTTACATGATTAATCTTATTAGAAAAAAGTTGATAATGTGGAGCATCCTTTTCAGAAAAAAAAAATTTCATATAGCCCATATCTTTATGAGTTATTGCAACATTAAATATAAATACTTTATTAAATTTTCTCCAAGATTTTTTAAGTTTCTTAATATTTATTGGATTCGCCTCTATAATGTAAATTTTTTTTCTGTTATCAGAATTTCCTTTTACAAACTCTGAAAATCCATCTCGAAAATTATTACTGGGATCCATATCTCCAACACCTCCACCTATATGTAGATAGATCATCTTTTTTAAATTTTAACTCCTGATCCTTTTAAAAATTTAGCTTTTTCATCTAGAGGCCATCTTGGTTTTGCGGGGAAATCAAGTTTATTAAATTGACCTAGTTTAAATTTTTCCAAACCAACCAAAGCAATCATTGCTGCATTATCGCCACATAAGTTAATTGGTGGAAATATATTTTGATAATTGTTTTCCTCACAGAGTTTTATTAGCATTGATCTAATTTTTTTATTAGCAGCAACGCCACCGGCAACAACAAATATTCTTTTCTTAGATTTACTCATTTTTTCAAATTCTTTAAAAGCAATTTGAGTTTTTTTCTTTAAAATTTCTTCAATAGTTTTTTGAAAAGATGCTGCGATATCAAACTTATCTTGCTCAGTTTTGATAGATTTACTTAATTTCAGTATTGCTGTTTTTAATCCAGCAAAAGATAAGTTACATCCACCTCTATTAAATATGGGCTTTGGTAATTTAAATTTGTTTGGGTCGCCTTTTTCGGCTAGCAACTCTATTTGAGGACCACCAGGAAATTCTATACCTAGTAATTTTGCTGTTTTGTCAAAAGCCTCACCTAGAGCATCATCGATTGTTGTGCCCAATCTTTTATAAGAATTTATATTTTTAACATATAAATATTGCGAATGTCCTCCTGAAATCAATAACAATAGATATGGATAATCTAAATTTGAATTAAGTTTAGGACTTAAGGCGTGACCCTCTAAATGATTAACAGAAATAAATGGAATTTCCATTGTTGAGGCAAATGATTTTCCAAAACTTAAACCAACAGATAAACACACTATCAATCCTGGTCCTGCTGTAGACGCTACAGCACTTATTTCCTCTATATTGATATTACTATCATCTATAGCTTTTTGAACAATCCAATCTATTTTTTCTATGTGGGATCTGGCTGCTAATTCAGGTACTACACCACCGAATTTTTTATGAATATCTATTTGACTTGAGACGATGTTTGATAAAACAATAGGTATTCCTTGTTGATTTTCAGTTATTATAGAGGCAGCTGTTTCATCACAACTCGATTCAATTCCTAAAATTATAGGCTTTTTGCTCATTCAAATAGTTTTTAATAATAGTACAATCTCTTTACAAGAATGAAAAAAGAAAAATTAGTAATAGGATCGAGAGGTAGTAAATTAGCATTAATATATGCTCAAAAAGTAAAGAATAAGATATTAAAAACATCAAAATTTCATAACTTTCAAATAATAATAAAAGAAATTGTGACTAAAGGAGATCAAGTTCATAATAAGAGATTGTCAGAGTTAGGTGGAAAAGGATTATTTTCTAAAAATATTGAAACAGAATTAATTGAGAACAAAATAGATATTGCAGTCCATGCACTTAAGGATATGCCTGTTATTGAGACAAGTGGTTTAATTACAAATTTTTTTCTTAAAAGAAATGACGCTAGAGAAATTTTAGTAAGCAAAGATAATAAAAAACTTAAAGATTTAAGAATGAATTCTATAATAGGAACATCGTCCTTAAGAAGAGAGTTTCAAATAAAAAAATTTAGAGACGATATTTCTTGTAAGCTTATAAGAGGAAATGTTGATACAAGATTAAAAAAACTTCAAGAGGGTTTTTATGATGCAATAATTCTTTCATATGCAGGTTTAAAATCATTGAATCTTGAAAAAGAAATATCCCAAGTGTTTTCCCTTGAGGAAATTATTCCAAGTGTTGGCCAAGGAGTTATTGCAATGCAATGTAGAGAAAAAGATATAGAGGTTATAGATTTACTAAAAAAAATAAATGATCCTGGAACATTTCAATGTGCTGTAGCAGAAAGAAATGTTCTTAAAATTTTAGAGGGAGATTGCGATACTGCAGTTGGTGCAAACGCAACACTAAAAGACGATAAAATTATTCTTACAGCTGAATTATTTTCTTTAGATGGTTCTCAAAGATTTTATGAAAAAAAAATTAGTAATAAAAATGAATTTGAAAATATAGGATTAGAAATTGGGAAAATTTTAAAACAAAAATCCAAAGGAAATTATAAACATTGATATGCATATATTATTAACAAGACCTTTAGAAGACTGTTCTGAATTGATTATTAGATTTAAAAAGTTGGGCCATATTGTTTCTCATATGCCTTTGTTAAAAATTGAAAAAAAAAATTATGACGATAGTTTTTTGAATAATAGTAGAGGCATTATTTTTACTAGTGCGAATGCAATTAAGTTTTTAGATATAAAAAATATTGATAAAAATATCAAATGTTTTTGTGTAGGTTTGCAAACTGAAAAAAAAGCAAAGAGTATTGGTTTTCAAAATATAATTTGTGCTGAGGGCAATGTAAGAAATTTAAAAGAATTAATCATGCAAAATTTTGAAACTCATGAGGGAAATCTAGTTTATGTAAGTGGTGAGATCATATCTATGGATTTAGATTTACAATTAATTAATGAAGGATATTCTATTAAAAGAGTTGTGAATTATCAGACAAAACATAATAATAATTTTCAGGAAAAATTTGTTAACGAATTAAAAAAAAATATTCCAGATATAGTCTTTATTTATTCCCAAAATAGTGCTCTGAGTTTTTTAAAATTTATTAAGTTTAATCATTCAGAAACTCAATGGATGGATACTAATTTGATGTGCATAGGTGAAAAAACCTCGTCAATATTGAATGAAATCAAGTGGAAAAAGATATTTCTTTTTAATCCTGGAGAAGAAGAGTTTTTGTTATATAAAATTTAAATATGGAATTAATAAATAATTTTTCTGAAATATTTTTGTCAGTTTGGAATAAAGGAATACTTGGGGTTGATATTTTTCAAATACTCATAGGTATTGGAATATTTTTACTTTTTTTAGTTTTCAGAGGATTAATTAGTAAATTGATTATAAAAAAATTAGAGGTTATTTCTAAAAAAACAACAAATAAATTAGATGATACATTTGTTCAATCACTTACAGGTCCAGCAAGATTTTTGCCAATAGTTCTTGGTTTTTTTATAGCAAGTTATTACATGACTTTTTCTTTAGAGGGTCGAGAGGTTGTAGATACAATTAATAGAACATTAATAACAATTTTAATTTTTTGGGTAATTCATCAAATTATAGAGCCTATATCTTATATTTTAAGTGGTTTAGACAAACTTCTTACGAGAGAATTAATAGGTTGGATTATCAAATCATTAAAAATTTTGATTTTTATTTTAGGTTTAGCAGCTGTGCTAGAGTTGTGGGGTATTAAAATAGGCCCGATCATCGCTGGACTTGGGTTATTTGGAGTTGCTGTTGCTTTAGGCGCACAAGATTTATTTAAAAATTTAATTTCAGGAATTTTAGTTTTAGTAGAAAAAAGATTTAAAATTGGAGATTGGATTTCTGTTGATGGTATCATTGAGGGTATAGTTGAAAAAATAGGTTTTAGGTCGACCACAATAAGAAAATTTGATAAATCATTAGCTATTATTCCAAATTTTCAATTTGCAGAAAATGCAGTTATTAATGTAAGTGAAACCTCAAACTGGTTAATAAGTTGGATAATAACACTTCAATATGACACTACAGTTGATCAATTAAAAAAAATTAGAAATGAAATTGAGGAACACATAAATAACAGTGAGGATTATAATACAGAAATTGGAATCGCAGTGAGAGTTGATAAATTTTCAGATAGCTCAATTGATATGTATGTTAGATGTTTTACTAAGACAGGCAGTTGGAATAATTGGCTTGATGTTAAAGAGAGATTAGCAATTGCAATTAAACAAATAGTAGAAAAAAATAATGCCTCTTTTGCTTTTCCCAGTCAGTCTATTTATGTTGAAAAAAAATGATAGCAATTTTTTATTTAGTTTTGCAAATTTTAAAACTTTATTCATACGTAGTTATTGCCAATGTGGTAATAAGTTGGTTAATAGCTTTCAATGTTCTTAATACTCAAAACCGGTTTGTTTATGCAATTTTAGAATTTAGTTACAGACTTACAGATCCATTTCTAAATAAAATAAGACGTTTTTTGCCAAATTTAGGTTCATTAGATATTTCACCAATCATTCTTCTTTTATTGATTTGGTTTATTGAAATGTGTATGAAGCTTTACATCGCACCAATAATTTTTTAAAAAAAATATGATTTTAATTGATGGTAAAAAAGTAGCTGCAGAATTAAGAGAAGAGTTAAAGGGAGAAGTATCTCAGTTAAAAAAACAACATAACAAAATACCTGGTTTAACAGTTATACTTATTGGAGATCTTACACCAAGCCAAATCTATGTAAGAAATAAAGAAAGATCCGCTAAGGAAGTTGGATTAAATTCAGAAGTAATAAAGTATCCAGATTCAGTTGAAGAAAAAACTGTATTAGAAAAAATAAAAGAACTGAATGTCGATGCTACAGTTTCTGGTATTTTAGTCCAGTTGCCGTTACCAAAACATATTGATAAACAAAAAGTAATTGAAACTATTGATCCTTCAAAAGATGTTGATGGTTTTCATCCAATGAATGTTGGTAATCTTTCATCTGGTTATGAGAGTTCAATTCCTTGCACACCTCTTGGATGTTATTTGTTGATTAAAAAAATTGAACCTAATATCAGTGGAAAAAAAGCAGTGATAGTAGGACGATCAAATTTAAATGGAAAGCCGATGACACAACTACTTTTAAAAGAGAACTGCACTGTCACTATTACACATTCTAAGACTAAAGATTTAAAATCTGAGTGTTTGCAAGCAGATATTATTGTAGCAGCAGTAGGCATTCCAGAGCTAGTTAAAGGTGATTGGGTTAAAAAAGATGCAATTGTTATTGATGTGGGGATAAATAAAACTGAGAAAGGGATTGTAGGAGACGTTAATTTTAATGAAGTTTCAAAAAAAGCTAAAGCTTTGACACCAGTTCCTGGAGGCGTGGGACCAATGACTATTGCTTGTTTACTGAAAAATACAATAGAGTGTTTCAAAAGATCGCAAATTTAATAATTAAATCTTATAATTTAATTTGGTAATTTAAAGTATGAAAAAACCAAAATATCCATACAGGATTGGTTTAATATTTCTGTTGCTAACCGTCCCAACTATTGGCGCGACTCAGCTAGGTTGGTATTTACATGATATGCAAACAGGATTTGATTATGGTATGATAGTGGGGACAGTATCAGTAATATATGCTGCTTACCTCATGTATGAAAAAAAATGGAGAGAAGAAGACGAGGATTAAAAAATGGAAAAGATGATTTTTTTTGGTTTAGTTATACCAATAATGGCATTTGTTTTATATCTTGGCGGCACAGCTATAATGAAAGGTTTTAGTGCAAAGGAAGCCAACAAATTAGATAAAGCTGATGAGAAAGATTCAAACTCAGATGATTTTAATTTTGCTAATGAAAAAAACAATCTAAGTGACGAACTCTCAAAATTAAGCGATTTGCATGAAAAAGGTGTAATAACTCAGGAAGAATTTGATAAAGCAAAAAATAAATTACTGAATAATTAATATCATTATTTTTTTTTTTCCATTAACCATAAATTATCTCCAGCTAAAAAATAAATTTTTCCATTATTAGGGTGTATTTGTATGTCTCTAATTCTCCCTATTTCATTTTTAAAAATAATTTCTTCTTGTATATTTAATAAATTTTTAAAATTTAATTTCCTTAATGACTTGTCTTTGAGAGATGTTATTAATGCTTGGCCATTCCACTCTTTAAATTCTTCACCTTTATAAATAGTTATTGCGCTCACAGCTATGGAGGGCACCCAATATTGAATTGCTTTTGTAAAACCAGGTTTCCATTTTGGACCAATCTTCGTACCTGAATAGTTAGTTCCTCCCCATCCTAGAATTTTCCAACCATAGTTTTCACCAATCTTAACTTCTCCAAACCAGTCACCTCCTTTTGCACCATGATTACTTATATAAATTTTTCCATCAAATGGGCATAAAGCTATCCCTTGAGGATTTCTCACCCCAATTTGATAAATTTCAGGTAACCAATTTGATTTATTTTTAAATTTAGGGTTATCTTTTGGTATGCTTCCATCAGTATTAATTCTAATAATGCTCCCCGGATGTTTTGTTGGATCTTGTGCAATCATTCCCTGACCTCTTTCACCAGCAGTAGCAAAAATGTAATTATTTTTTATTAAAAGTCTTGAACCAAAATGATATCCAGAGTCTATTGGTGGGTTAGCTTGAAAAATATTATTAAAAATTAAACTTTTTTTATCAAATTCTGCTTTAGCTATTGAAGTACTGGTTTTTCCACTTCCTCTATTTTCTGAATAAGAAATATAAACAAAACTATCTTTAAACAGAATATCTAACAAACCTCCTTGACCATGTTCTAGATAATTTAGATTATGATTAACTTCAGAGATTTTTTTAGAATTAAGATTAATTAACTTAATTTTCCCACTTTTTTCTGAAATTAATAATTCATTATTATTGATGAATGTAGAGCCCCATGGGTCATTTAAATCTATAATTTTTTTAAAAATAAGATTTTCTGCAAATGAAACATTTATAGAAACTAAAAATAAGAATATGGAAATAAAAAATTTACTCACTTT
>MDTE01159605.1_pt1 | contig 10548 bp, 12 predicted proteins | sample 811231 | NCBI WGS metagenome assembly MDTE01 (sample SAMN05326651, study PRJNA326480) | marine metagenome | isolation source: seawater | place: Indian Ocean: Red Sea | collected 2010 | reverse complement strand
TAATTTATCTGCTAAAATAAAAACGAGATCAACAGCATCTAATGAAACTTTTGAAAATTCAATTGATGATAAAAATATCAAAATTAAAAGAGGACGAAGAGGTAAGTTTGTCTTGAATAAATCAATGCTTGATCAATTGGGTCCTGCAAAACTTTTAACTTTAGAGGAGCTTACTGAGACTACATGTAAACACATGATACATAAAGATCAAGGAAAAGAGGGTCATCCAAATGTGCCTGGCTCTTTTTTTTGTGGGAGAGATACAGTTCCTAAGTATAGCTATTGCCTCTACCACATGGGTCTAGTGTGGCAACCGCGGGGCAAAAAAGAAGATGTTGTTAATAAAAATGAGGAAATCCCTGAATTTATTGAAAAGAAAATTAAGTCCGCTGGTTAAAATTATTTAAACTTCAAAATTTTTTTTTGAAAATTGTCCACCCTCTCTCCACATATAACAATATTTTTCAACCTCAGTTTCAAATAAACTTTTTGCCGGTAAACCTATATCTGTATTTGTTTTATATTGATTTGAAGTCACATTATCATACTGAAGTAACCTCAATTGATCAGGGGTTAATAAAGGTTTAGGAAAATATTGAAAAAATTGTGCGGTTAATTTACCTAAAAACAAAGGCATTGGCACAAGTAACCTTTTTTTACCAATAAGCTTGAGTAATTTCTCTATTATTTCTTTTAATGTAATTGTCTCAGGACCAACACATTCAATAATCTGAGTATCAATCTTTTTTGAGGTAATGTTATATATTATATCTGTAAGGTCCCCTGCAAAGATTGGCATAAAACGTGTTTGACCTCCAAAATATAATGGAAATATTGGCAATCTATTCAATAATGACATGAAATTACATGTAAAGCTGTCCTCAACGCTAAAAACAACTGAAGGACGCAAAATTGTTGATAATGGAAAATTTTTTAATATTTTTTTTTCACCCTCTAGTTTGCTTTTCGCATAATTTGAGTCTATTGCCTTATCAACACCCAATGCCGATAAATGTATAAATTGCTCTAAATTATATTCTTTACAAAGCTTAGCTAGTATTGATGGAAATAAAGTATGAATATTTTTAAATGAGCTTCCTTTTTTTTCATATAAAATACCTATCAAATTTATGCAAATATCTGCCTCTTGAAAAAGACTTCTAATTTTTTTTTCATCAAAAATATTTGCTTCCACGACATTGATCCAGCCTTGATTGCCCTGACTTTTGATCAATAAGCCCTTTTGATGAATATTTCGCGTAACTACAGTAACTCTATACTGATTTTTCGTTAACTTTCTTATTAGATGTCTTCCTATTTGGCCAGACCCTCCCCATATTAAAACATTTTTCGCTTTCATTTTTTTTCTGTTATATATGAATTAAAAATGAATACAAAGATTGAGTTGCATAAGGGCGATTTGCCAGAAAATATCAATTTCCAAAATACAACACTTGCTGTTGATTGCGAATTTATGGGTCTCAACGTTCGCCGCGATCCTTTATGTTTGATACAAATTTCATCAGGAAATTCTGATGCTCACGTTGTTCAGCTAGACAGAGAGAACTACAATGCCCCAAATTTGGTTAAAATTCTTGCTGATAAAAACGTCAAAAAACTTTTTCACTTTGCGCGCAGCGATTTAACCCACATTAAATATTATCTCAAAACAGATGTAAATAATATTGAATGTTCAAAAATAAAATCTAAGCTTGCACGCACATTTTCAGATAGTCATTCGTTAAAAACATTAATTAAAGAATTTGCTAATGTAGATGTTAGTAAACAATTTCAAACATCTGACTTTGGTGGAGAGCTTTCTCAAGGTCAACTCAAATATTGTGCCAATGATGTAATCTACCTTCATAAAATTCACTCTGAATTAGATAAAATTTTAGAAAGAGAGAAAAGAATGGATTTATATCATGAGTGTATAAAATTTTTGAACACTAGAATTAAATTGGATTTGATGGAGTTTAAGGATGATATATGGTCCCATTAAATGAAAAAGAAAAAATACATTAAAGTTGCTAAAGAAGTAATTGATCTCGAGATTAAAGCACTTACTAAATTAAAAAATAATATAAATGACTCATTTAACTTAGCGGTAAATCAAATATTAAAATGTCAGTCAAAAGTAATTTTATGTGGAGTTGGAAAAAGTGGTTTGATTGCTAACAAGATTGCTTCAACTTTATCATCTGTTGGTACTCCCTCTTTTTATCTTTCAGCAAGTGACTCCTCTCATGGTGACCTGGGCTCTGTTTCAAAAAAAGATATTTTAATTTTAATCAGTAATTCTGGTGAAACAAATGAGTTAAAAAATATCATTCAGTTTGCAAATAGAAATAAGATTTTACTTATCGGTATTGTTTCACAAAAAAATTCTGTCCTTTATAGATCTGCGGATATAAAACTTTTAATACCAAAAGCAACGGAAGCGGGAAATATTATTCCAACTTCAAGCACAACCTCTCAATTAGCTTTGGGAGATGCATTAGCGATTGCAACAATGAAACACAGAAAGTTTAACAAAAAAGATTTTAAAAAAATTCATCCAGCAGGAAGTTTAGGTGCACAATTAAAAACTGTTGAAGATATAATGCTTAAAGATAAAGCAATTCCTTTTGTTAATGAAAATCTAAAGTTAAAAGATGCATTAAAAGTTTTAAGCTCTAAAAAATTAGGTTTCTTATTAGTGAGAGATAAAAAAACGCTCAAGACACTTGGTCTAATTTCGGATGGTGATATCAGAAGATTTAGTCAAAAAAATCAAAATCTTCATAACATTTCCGTGAAAGAAATTATGACAAAGAACCCAATTGGGATAGATAAAAATGAATTAGCAGTAAAAGCCCTATCATTAATGGCGGATAAAAGGATTACGTCCTTATGTGTGTACAACAAAAAAAATAAATTGAGGACAATCGGAATACTTCATATCCATAATATATTGCAATCAAATATTTCGTAATGAGAAAAAAAATTGTTTTTGGGACTTTATTAACAATTCTTTTTTTTTCTTTTTTATTTTTTTTCTATTTCAATTCAAGTAATGAGAGGAAATTGATAGAAAAAAAAAGACTAGAATTAATTGAAAAGGAAAATATTGAAATACTCGAAGAAAACATAGAAAGCTCAAATATAATAGAAGATGTAAGTTATTCGGCTAAAGACGCTAAAGGAAATGAATATTTTTTAAAAGCTAGCGAAGGAACAATAGATCTAAATGATAGTAATATTATTTTTTTAAAATCTGTCAAAGCGAACATAGACTTAAAAAATTACAAATTGATAGAAATTTCATCTGATTTCGGAAAATATAATATTAATAATTACGATACTATTTTTTCAAAAAATGTAATAGTTTCCTATTTGGATAATAAAATAACGGCTGATTATCTTGATTTTTCTTGGGATAAAAATTTAATGATAATCTCAAGAGAAGTAATTTTAAAAAATAGCAAAAGTTCTCTTAGAGCTGATGTTATTGAGGTAAATATAAAAACAAGAGATATAAAAATTTTTATGTATGAACAAGACAAAAAAGTTAATATAAAATTGCCAGAGTAAAAATATCTATGTCAGTAAAAAAGTTTAGAGTTATAAAATTTAAACAAGAAAATCCTATTATCGAGTTTAAAAATGTTTCATTTGCATATGGCAATAGACTAATCCTTGATAATATAAGCTTTAAGATTCAGGCATCAGAGGTCTTTGGTATGTTGGGGCCTAATGGTGCTGGGAAGAGCACCATCTTTAACCTTATTTGTGGCCTTTTAAAGCCAAAACAGGGTAAAATATTTATTGATGGCAAAGATGCAACAAATTTTCCAATTTATGAGAGATCAAAAACATTTTTAATTTCGTATTGCCCACAGACCGGCGGGGCGTTTGGAGACCTCACCACAAAAGATAATCTAAAAGCGATTAGTGAAATTGTAATTGAAGATAAAGCCCTTAGAGACGGAAGAATTGATTATCTTCTCTCTAAATTTGAACTTGAAAATGTAAAAGATATCAAGTTCAAGCATCTCTCTGGTGGTCAACGTAGAAAGGTAGTCGTAGCGCTGTCATTGTTAAGAAAACCAAAAATACTTTTATTAGATGAACCTTTTTCTTTTATGGATGTAATCAGCGTACGAATGTTACAAGAAATAATTGTCAATCTTCAGCACGAAGAGCAAATAACTGTTCTCGTGACCGATCACCAAGCAAAGGAACTGCTTTCAGTAACGGACTCGGCCATGATTTTAAGTAATGCTAAAATCATAGCACAAGGAAGCCCAAACCATCTTTTGACATCGAAACAGGCCAGAAAATCCTACTTCGGTTTTAACTTTAAGTTAAATTAATAATCGATGCAAAATCGAATCGTTATTAAAAAAAAAATAAATAATTATAATAAAAAAATTATAATTCCAGGTGATAAAAGTATTAGTATTCGTTGGGTACTTATTTCATCACTCTCTAATGGAATTTCAAAAGCACAAAATTTATTAATTTCTGACGACGTTTTGGCAGCTATCAACTCTATCAAAAAATTGGGTGTAAAAGTTGTAAATAAAAATGGTATTTGTAAAATATATGGTGTCGGTGTTAATGGTTTTAAATATAAAAAAAACCTTGTGATTGATGCACAAAATTCTGGAACACTTGGAAGACTTATATCAGGGATTTTAATTGACACTCCATTTCCTATTAAGATTATTGGTGATAAAAGTTTGTCAAAGAGAGATTTTAATAGAATTGCAAAACCACTAAGGAAATTTGGCGCACATTTAAAACTCAAAAATAATTATACTTTACCTTTAACTATTAAAGGTTCTCAAAATTTAAAACCTATAAGTTATTTAGAAAATAAAGGAAGTGCTCAAGTAAAAAGTTGCATTATATTCGCGGGCGCGAGAACAAATGGAAAAACAATTATAAAATGTAAGCGAAGTCGAGACCACTCTGAAAGGATTTTTAAATATCTAAAGTTACCTATTAAAATAAAAAGAAAAAAAAATTATGATCTAATTGAAATAAGTAAGGTAAAAAAAATTAAACCAATAAATTACAAAATCCCGTCTGATTTAAGTTCTTGTGCTTTTTTTATTGCTCTTACAGCCCTATCAGAAAAATCTAAATTAATGATCAAAGAAGTTAATATAAATCCAACAAGAACTGGTGTACTTACAATTTTAAAAAAAATGGGAGTTAAGATTTCTTTCTTAAATAAGAAGATTTATAAAGGAGAACCATTAGCAGATATCTTTATTCAAAGTCCAAAGATGCTGAAATCAATTAATTGTCCACCTCATTTAAACAGTGCCGCCATTGATGAATTTTTAGTTTTATTTTTGATAGCTGCTAAAGCGAAAGGTATATCTTATTTTAAAAATTTAGATGAGCTTAACAAGAAAGAAAGTCCAAGACTAAAATGGGGAGCCAAAATCTTAAAAATGATGGGTGTAAAATTTATTTTAACTAATAGTTCCATAAAAATACATGGAAATCCAAATCTAGAAATAAATAAAAAAATTGTCATAAAAAATTACTTTAAAGATCATAGAGTTTTTATGACATCGGTAATAGCAGCGTTATCATTTCCTGGAAGTGGAATTTGGACTATCTGGGATCCTCAATCAGCTCGAACTTCTTTTCCTAATTTTCTTAAAATATTGAAAAATATAGGAGCAAAAATAAATTGAGAAAATTAAATAATAAAATTAAGTTTAAAATTGCTGCTGATGGAAGTAGTGCATCAGGAAAAACGACAGGTGGAAAATTGATTGCAAAAAAATTTAAAATGAAATTTCTTTCAAGTGGGGCATTATATAGATTTTGTGCTTATGAAATATTAAACAATAAAAGCAAGTATGATATAAAGTTTGTTAATAAAATTGCAAAGACTATAAAGCTTAATAAACTAAATGATAAAAGACTTTACAGTCCTGAAGTAACCAAATTTTCGTCAATTATAGCAAAAAAACCTTTTGTAAGAAAAGCTCTAATGACTTTTCAAAAAAACTTTATAAAAAATTCTAATCTATTAATAATTGAAGGACGAGATATTGGATCTAAAATTTTAGGATCTAAAGCAGATCTAAAACTTTTTTTTACTTGTTCGCCTAAAACAAAGGCAAAAAGGCGATTTAAAGAATTTAGAGCTCACAACAAAAAAATTACTTTAAAACAAGTGGAAAAAGCCCTTAATTTAAGAGATAAAGATGACAGAAAAAGAAAAATAAGTCCCTTGATAAAGTCTAAAAATGCTGTATTAGTCGACACCTCTAAATTAACAATTAAACAAATGGAGTTAAAACTTGTTAAATTAGTTAAAGAGAAAATTAAATTAAAATATGGAAATATACAATAAGTCAGATACCCCTGCCTCAAAAGAGTTCGAAAAGCTATTAAATTCTAAATTTTCAAAAACACAGATAGAAGAAGGTAAAATTATAGAAGGAAAAATAAACAAGATTACTGACAAGTATGTATTTTTACATTGTGAGGGTCTTAAGTCCGAGGCTGTATTAGATATCAATGAATTAAAAAGTATAGGTTTAGGTGAGAAGATTAAATTAAATGAGACACTATCCGTACTTCTCGAAAAGTTGGAGCACCCTAAGACAGGTGAAATAGTTGTAAGTGCCTCAAAAGCTCAAAAAATAAAAGGATGGGAGTCCATTGTTTCGAGCTACGAAAAAAATGAGCCAATCAACGGTAAAATAGTGAATCGTGTTAAGGGAGGATTTATAGTTGAGCACGTTGAAACGGGCAGTTTACTTTTCCTTCCCGGGTCACAGGTGGACATATCCCCAGTAAAAGATGTCTCTAACCTTATGAATGTGCCACAAAAATTTGCAATCATAAAATTGGATAAATTGCGTGGGGCGGCTCCCCCCAGCCTTTAAGGCTGGGGGGTAGTCGCCATTTTGGAAATGCTTGTGTTTCAAGAAGAGAAATAATCTCATCATTTAAAAAAGAGGATAAAGCAAAGCTAATAGAGAAATTCAGAGAAGGCGATATTATTAAAGACGCTGTTTGTAAAGGGTTCTCAAGTTTTGGTGCCTTCTTCAACGTTAACAACGAGTTGGATGTCCTTGTGCATCTGATGGAATGTAGCTACAGTAGAATTGATACTCCAGACCAAATACTAGAAATAGGACAGCGCTCAGATTTAAAGGTGATTTCAGTGGATAGATCCAAATTGCAGGTGGGCTGTTCAATTCGTCAGTTAAAACCCGACCCATTCGAAAAGATTGATAATTTTGAATTAAACAAACCTTATAAGTTCAAAATAATTAAACTTACTCCATATGGTGCTTTTTGTGAGTTAATCGATTTACCTGGGCTCTCGACTTTATGTCACAATAGTCAGATTTCGTGGTCCAAAAAAAATGCCACAGCACAAAAAATGTTTAAAGTAAATGATGTGATAAGTTGCGTTATCACAAATATTGATAAAGAGAAAAAGCGTGTAGAAATTTCACATAAACAAACAAAGGTTTCACCGTATGTAGAATTTGAAAAAAAATATCCTATTGGCACCATTGTTGAGGGTGAAGTAGTCAACAAGAATGAATATTCTTTATTTGTTCAAGTATATAAAATTGAGGCAGACATTTTCGTCCATGTAAATGATCTAGTCTGGTCGGGTGATAATGAGGAAGAACTAAAAAAATATCAGAGAGGATCTAAAATAAAAATAAAAATATTAGAAATAAATGCTTCAGATAATAAAGTAAGGGGTGGAGTGCGTCAGACAACGCCTGATCCATTTGTTGAATATTTCAAAGATAAAAAAAATAAACAAACTATTACAGTCAAGATTATTTCATCAGACTCGAAGGGATTAATAGTTAAACCGGAAGGAAGCGATTTGAATTTTCCAATAAAAAAAACAAATATTGCAATTAATGCAGCTGATACAAGAACTTCAAGATTTACTGGCGGAGAAAGAATAGATTGTGCCATTGAATCTTTAGATATCGAAAAGCGAAAAGTAACTTTAAGTATTAAACTTTTAGAGGAAATAGAGAAGAAAGAGGCCCTAGAAAAGTATGGAACTGAAGATTCTGGAAAAAACTTACCTTTTTCTTCATTAAAAGATTTAGTCTCACAAGATTTAAAAAAGAAAGTTAAAAAAAAAGATAAATAGATTAGATTAAATTGGCTATAGTAAAATCAGAGCTTATAAAAGAACTAAAAAAATCCTACCCCAATTTTTTAACACGAGATTTAGATAAAGTTATTGAAATAATTCTCAAAGAAATTAAAGACACACTTAGTAGAAATGAAGGAGTAGAGTTAAGAAATTTTGGGACTTTTCGCACAAGTGTTCAGAAACCTTCAATTAGACGCAATCCTAAAACAGGACAAAAAGTAAGCGTTCCAAAAAAAAAGATAATAAAATGGAAAATGTCGAAATACCTGTTTAAAAAGTTAAATGATGAGAAAGAATAAAATTTTTGTAGCATGTGATACAACTGATATTTCAAAAATTAAAAAGATAATTGAAGCCACTAGAACAAACAAAATTCATATAATCCCTAAGTTTGGTTTACAATTTTTTTATTCAAAAAATGGAAGGAAGTTCCTAGAAAAATTTAAAAGGCCATTCTTCCTAGATATTAAAATAGCAGACGTGCCAAATACTGCTCTTTCTGCCTTAGACAGTTTGAAAGATCTAAAAAATATTAAGTATATCACGGTACATGCTAGTGGTGGACTTAAAATGTTAAAAGCGGTCACAAAAAAAGCAAAAAAAATTAACAAGAATATAAAAGTTTTAGGCGTAACTATACTTACAAGTCTCGACAACAAATCTGTGCAAGAAATAGGTTATAAGAATAAAGTTGAAAAATTAGTTCTGAAACAAGTATCGCTTATAAAAAAGAGTGGAGCCAGTGGTGTTATTTGTTCTGCCCATGAGGCAAAAATAATAAGAAAAAAATTCAAAAATTTATTTATTGTTACACCTGGTATCCGATTGCCTGGCGACAAGGCAAATGATCAAAAAAGGATTACAACACCAAAACAGGCTTTTCAAAACAAAGCTTCTGCAATAGTGATCGGGCGCTCAATAACAACTGGGTCACCAAAAAAAAATATAAAAAAATTAATTGATCACCTAAATCAATGATCAAAGGTTTAAAAATATGTGGAGTCTCAGACCCTAAAACTTTAAACTTTATTTTAAATCATAACCATAAACCAATGATGATAGGCTTCATCACAAACTATGAAAAAAGTAGAAGATTTGTTGAATATGAAAGATTAAAAAATTTAATAAATGTTAATAAAAAAAATATAAGTTTTGTTAGTGTATTGGTAAACCCCACCGATGCGCTTTTAGAAAAGATAAAAGATTTAAATTTTGATTATTATCAGCTTTACGATGTAGATCCCGTAAGAACTGAACAAATTAAACTCAAATATAAAAAAAAGATAATAACTGCAATTACAGTTTCAGGTAAAGATGATGTAATTAAATATAAAGATTACTCAAAGATCTCAGATATAATTCTATTCGACGGAAAAGGTTACCACAAATCCGAAAGTTTTGATCATAATCTACTAGATGGGGTGCCTAATGAATTGAGTAAAATGATTGCGGGAAATATTCAAATAAATGATATTCATAGTTTTAAAAACAAAGACTTCATTATTGATCTTAGTAAAGCATGTGAAAATGAAAATGGAAAAAAAGATATTGATAAGATTGATAATCTCTTAAATACAATACATAATATAAATCAATGAAAATTCCTCCTTTTAAAGAATTAAACGCACCTGATAAATTAGGTTATTGGACTAACAAACAAACAGGTGAAAAATATGGCGGACAATACATAAGCCCTCTTTTAATACCTAACCTAAAGAAAGTAGAAGCTGGCTTTAAAAGGGCAATGAAAGATAAAAAATTTTTAACAGGTCTTGAGGAACAATTAGTAAACCACATTGGAATTATTACGCCTATATTAAGAAGTAGAGAATTAGAGGATTTAATAGGAGGAGAAAAAAAAATCGGAAAAATTTTTTTAAAACGAACTGATTTACATCATGACAGTTCACACAAACCTGTAAGCGCTTTTAGTTCAGTCTATTTTGCAAAGCATATTCTAAAAGCAAAAAAAATTATCACTGAAACAGGGGCCTCTATGAATGCTAGAGCAGTTGCTTCAGCATGTGCAAAATTAAATTTAAAATGTGAAGTTCATATTGGCGCCCTCGATGCGGAAAAAGTAAGTTTAAATAAGGATATAACAGAATTATATGGAGCAAAAATTATAGAGTGTCATGACTCAACAAAAACTTTATTACCTGCTATGGCCGCCGCTTTACGTAGTTGGCAAAGTGATCCTTCAGCAATGTATGTTGTGGGCAGCTGTTGTGGGCCTCATCCCTATCCTCTTATGGTAAGAACATTTGCTAGTATAATTGGAAGAATAGCAAAAAAACAAATGAAGGATTTAACAGGAAGATTACCATCAACTGTTTTTGCAGTATGTGGTGGTGGCTCTAATCTTTCAGCGATAAGCTATCCCTACTATAAAG
>MDTE01088627.1_pt1 | contig 10548 bp, 11 predicted proteins | sample 811231 | NCBI WGS metagenome assembly MDTE01 (sample SAMN05326651, study PRJNA326480) | marine metagenome | isolation source: seawater | place: Indian Ocean: Red Sea | collected 2010 | reverse complement strand
TAAAATTTTTATTTTTTTTCCAAATACAATATCAGTAAATGAAATAGATGATTGATTATCACTGTTTCTTGTTCCATAAAAAATTCTATACTTATTCTCCGATAGTTTATAAGGTGTCGGTAACATACAATGTGTTTTGCTCCATTTTTTATTTTTTGGTTTAATAATTAGACCAAAAGTTTTCCAACATTGTAATTTTTTCATATTTTAAAAAATTTTTTTTTTATGATCTGAATCGTTTTTTCCTCTTTATTAAAGTATTTAGTTGAATTATTTAGCGCACTCATTTCATCACTCATATTATTTGAAACGTTTGCACCCATACCAATAAAACAATCATTCCCAATTTTACAAAAATCAGCTACAGATGAATTCACCCCAAAGAAACATCTTAGACCTATTTCGCAATGACCTGAGATTATTACATGTGAAGATAAATAAGTATGATTGTTCATAATAGTCCCATGCCCTATATGGTTACTTGACCAAATCATTATATTTGATCCTAACTTTACATTTTGTTGTATTGTTTGGTTTTCTAAAACAAAACAGTTATCCCCAAAGATCACATTTTCATGAATATTAGACTTTTTGGATATAAAATTAGATAATTGAAATCCTTTCAATTTAGCTTCATTATATTTTTCTGCTCTTGTTTTATTCATCTTTTGATAAGAAATAGCAACATGCATATCATATGATTTTGGATCATAAATTTCTTCTATCTTCTGAAATGGAACAACTGGTTTTCCACAAAAATTTTCTTCCTTTATAAATTTATCATCAACAGTAAAAAAAGAGACATTATACTCAGAAAAATTTGAAAAATAGTAAAAGGCAATTTCAGCAATCTCACCAGTACCAAAAATTATTAATTTTTTTTCCATTAAATAGAATTCATTTTTGTGTCTACTGCTTTATTTTATTTTTTTAGTTGTTAGATACTAGTAAAAATAATCAATTTTGCAAAATTTATTTGTTATTTTGTATAAATTATATCTTTACTGTTCAATAATTGAACGGTATTATGTTCAAAAATTGAACAAAATGAATGACAATCTAGATCAATTTAATGTATTGAGAAAAATTAAATCTAATCCTAACAGTTCTCAAAGAGAGTTAGCGAACGAATTAGGGTTTAGTTTAGGTAAATTAAATTATTGTTTAAAAGCTTTAAAGGAAAAAGGGTTTATAAAAATTAAAAATTTTCAAAAAAATCCAGATAAGATTGGTTACGCATACATATTAACACCCAAAGGAATTTCCCAAAAGACAAAACTTACGATTAACTTCATGAAAAGAAAAATGAAAGAGTATGACGAACTTAAATCTGAAATTAAAAATGATAAAAAATAAGTATTATTTTTAATTAAAAGAGCGTTATAAAAATTGAATGAAAAAAGGAAATATAGTTTTTGTAACAGAGACTAGTTTTTCAAAAGGTATCGGCCATTATAAGAGATCATTATCATTTGCAGACTATCTAAGGAAAGATTATAGAATTTTTTTTTTTAAAAAAAAAAATTTAAAAAGTATTAAAGCGAAATATAAAACTTTTACAAAAATTGAGCAACTTCAAAAAATTTATAGAACTAATCAACAAAACATAATTATTTATGATGTAAACAAAACTGAAAGTTATAAAAATTTAATTAATAATAAATACTTAAAAAATTATAAAAAAGTTTTTGTTTATGACAAGATTCCAAATTTTTTTTATAATTTATTAATCATACCCTACATAATAAAAAAAAAATATAAAAAGAAAAATATTTTTTCTGGATATAAATTTGTTATTTTGAATGAAAATTTTTTTAAACCAAAAATAAAAAATAAAAAATTTACAATCTCCTGTACTATGGGAGGCTCAGATATAAATCAATTCACTTATAAAATCATAAGTTTATTATCTAAACTAAAATTAAAAATAAAAATTAATATAAATGTAATTATTGGAAATCATTTTAATTACAATCATAAAAATAAAATCATCAAAATATGTAAAAAAAATAAGTTTAAGTATTATTTGGATCCAAAAAATTATGAGTCAATATTAAATAGATCTTCTTTGTTAATAACAAATAGTGGTAATTCAAAATATGAGGCTGCTGCTCTTGGAAAACCATTCATATTAATTTCAAATGATAGAAAATCAACAAAACTCTGTAAAGAATTTAGTAGATTTATAAAGTCTTATTATTTCAAAAATTATGAAGTGCCTAATAAAAGTTTTTTGGAAAAAAAAATTAAATATATCATTAAATATCAAAATAAAGTAAATAATATTTTTAAATCTAATAAAAAAATAATTAATAAAAATAATATTCAATATTTGAAAAATATTATTAAAAAAATTTAATTAATAATATTAAAATTAATGATAAAAAATTTGGTGATTTAGGAAATATATAATTAAAAAAAAGGTTAGAACTGATATTTTGTTAGCAATTATAGTATAAATACTTCTTTACTGTTCAATAGTTGAACGATATTATGTTCAATAATTGAACGCCTTAATTGTAATTAATATATTTGAAAGGTATTAAATGTTTAATGGCAAAAAGATATTGATAACTGGTGGCACAGGTAGTCTAGGTAAAGCTTTAACAACATATTTATTAAAAAATTATAAAAAAATAAAAAAGTTAATAATTTTTAGTAGGGATGAATTTAAACAATATGAAATGCAAGAACATTTTAATCTTAAAAAAAATACAAATTTAAGATTTTTTTTAGGAGATGTGAGGGATTACGATAGAATGGAGTTAGCTTTGCGTGATGTAGATTATGTTATTCATGCAGCAGCATTAAAACAAGTCCCAGCAGCAGAATATAATCCATTTGAATTTATTAATACAAATATAATTGGAGCACAAAACATTGTAAGGGCTTCTATTAAAAATAATGTTAAAAAGGTTATTGCACTTTCGACAGATAAAGCTTGTTCCCCAATAAATTTATATGGTGCTACGAAATTGTGTTCGGATAAATTATTTATATCATCAAATAATTTAGTAGGTATAAAAAATGAAACAAGATTTTCTGTGGTAAGATATGGAAATGTTTTTGCAAGCAGAGGTTCAGTAATTCCTTTTTTTTTAGATATTTTTAAAAAAGGACAAAAATTTCCCTTAACAGATTACAGAATGACAAGATTTAATATTTCATTAAAAAAAGCTCTCGAAACAGTAATTTGGACATTTTACAATTGTAAAGGATCAGAGATTGTTGTTCCAAAACTTCCAAGTTTCAAAATCATAGATCTTATAAAATCTATTAAATCTAAACCAAAGATAAAAATTATTGGTATCAGGCCAGGCGAAAAAATACATGAAGAACTGATTTCAAACTCAGATAGTAAAACATCTATAGACGTTGGTAACTATTATTTGATTTTACCAAATATTGATTTAAAAAAAAATTATAGAAAATCAAAACTTCTTAAAAATGATTTTATGTACAGAAGTGATTTAAATAAACATCAGCTTAGTATAAAAAATTTATCTAAATTAATTAAAGATTATTCTGATGAAAATTAATAAATTTCTTATCAATGTTTGTAAGATATGAATAGTTATATAATTGCAGAGATTGGTTCAAATTTTAATCAGAATAAAAAACTTGCATTCAAAATGATTAAAGCTGCAAAAAAAATAGGTGCCAACGCTGTAAAGTTTCAACTTTTTAATGCAAAAAAAATGTATCCTAACAATTATAAGATGTTCAAATTATTCAAATCTATTGAGCTTAATCCTAAATGGATAAAAGACTTAAAAAATTACAGTAAAAAAAATAAAATTGATTTTTTATGTTCCGTTTTTGATTTGGAGTCTGCAAGGCTAGTAAATAAGCATGTAAGGTATCATAAGGTAGCGTCATCTGAAGCTACGAATTACGACCTTCTTAAGTATTTATTAAAAACAAAAAAAAAATTCTATTCTCTACTGGAATGTGTGATATTAAAGATGTAGATAATTTCATAAAACTTGCAAAAAAATATAAGAACAAGAATATTGTATTAATGCAATGTGGATCTATGTATCCATTACCAAACAAATACGTAAATTTAAATGTTTTAAAAACATATGAAAAGTATAAATTTCAGTTAGGCTTTTCAGATCATACGATTGGCTTTGAAGCTGCCATGTGTTCTAGAGCTATGGGTGCAAAATATTTTGAAAAACACTTTACTTTAAATAAAAAACTAAAGGGACCTGATCATTTCTTTGCAACAGAACCTTCAGAATTTAAAAATTACATCGAAAGAATAAAATTAGTTGAAACTTTATTAGGAACAAGATCTAAAGATATGCTTCCGGATGAAAAAAAATTTGGAAGAAGAGAGGGTATTTACTGCTTAAAAAATATAAAAAAGGGGACAATTATAAAAAAAGATTTTCTTTATATTAAGAGTCCAGCGCTAGGCGTAAGATCAAGAGATATTAAGAGTGTAATTGGAAAAAAAATAATTATAGATAAAAAAAAAAATACTCCAGTTTTTAAATCTGATTTTAAAAATTAAATTATCATTTATGAAACTAGCAATAAGCCAACCAACATTTTTACCATGGTGTGGATATATTGGTTTAATAGATTATGTAGATAATTTTGTATTTTTAGATGATGTTCAATTCGATAAAAGAAGCTGGCAACAAAGAAATTATATTAAATTAAATGATAATAAGCATCTTATTACCGTCCCTATTAAATCTAAAAATAAAAGATTTCAAAAAATTAATGAAGCTGAAATAGATCACGATACTAATTTTATTGAGCAACATAAAAAAAAAATTTTTTACAGCTATTCAAAGTCAAAATTTTATGATCAATATTACAAAGATATATTTAAGATATATGACAAAAAACATAAGAAAATATTAGATTTTAACGTAGATATGATTACTTATTTTTGTGAATGTTTAGATATTCAAACAAAATTTGTATTTTCAAGCAATATGACAACAAAAGAAAAAAAAAAAGATTTAATTTTAGAAATAAGCTTATTAATGAAATGTAATGAATACATATCTACATTAGGAAGTAAATCTTATTTAAATAACGAGGAAAAATTTAAAGATAATAAAATTGACTTATATTTCTTTAGTTATCAAAATATTGCGTATAACCAGTTGGGAAAAAATTTTATCAAAAATTTGTCATTTTTAGATTTATTATTTAATCTAGGGAAAGATAGCAGAGAATTTATAAAAAAAAATTTTTTTTTAGTGAAAGATAAAAATATATAAAATATGAAATTTATACCATATGGAAAACAGCACATATCTTTCTCTGATATCGATGCGGTTAAAAAAGCTCTTAAAAACAACTTAATTACTAGCGGTGGGGCAGTTTCAAATTTTGAAAGAAAGGTTTCAAATTATTTAAAGTGTAAATATGTTTCTGCATGTAATAGTGGGACCTCAGCACTTTTTTTAGCATTACTTTCAATCAACATTAAAAAAAATGATAAGATAATAATGCCATCGGTAAATTTTATATCTTCATATAATATTTGTAAAACTTTAGGTGCTAAAGTTTATTTAGCAGATGTTGATGAGTATACAGGCCAGATGACACCTTGGACTTTGGATCAATGTATAAAAAAATATAAACTAAAAAAAGTAAAAGCTATAATACCAATGTACAATGGAGGACTTCCTGCAAATGCTGAAAATTATTCATATTTTAAGAAAAGATTAAAGTCTTATATAATAGAGGATGCTTGTCATGCATTAGGTTCTAGTTACTTGCATAAAAAAAAAAATTTTAAAATTGGAAGCTGTAAGCATTCAGATATCTCAACGTTTTCGTTACATCCTTTAAAGACTATAACTACGGGTGAAGGAGGATTAGTTACAACAAATAACATTAAACTAGATAAAAAAATCAAAATGTTAAGATCCTTAGGAATAAAAAAAAATAAAAATATTCATTGGGACTATGATGTCATCATTAAAGGTTTTAATTTTAGATTAAATGATTTTCAATCTGCATTAGGCATCAGTCAACTTAGTCAAATTGAAAAATTTTTAAAAAAAAGAAAAAAAATAGCTGTTTTTTATGACAGATTCCTTAGCAAAATAAGAGGCATCAACATACAGAAAAGGAGCCAGATTTATAAATCTGCAAATCATTTATATATAATTAATTTTAAAAATTTTAATAAAAATAAAAAAGATAAATTTATAAAATATATGAAAAAAAATGGGGTAATAGTTCAGTTTCATTATATCCCAATTTATAAATTTTCGATATTTAAAGGTAACCTTAAATTAAAAAACTCAGAAAAATATTATAATACAGCTATTAGCTTACCTATATATTATGATCTTAAAATAAATGAACAAAAATATATTTTAAATTTGATAAAAAATTTTTTGAAATTAATTAATAAATCAAATGTTTAAAAATATTAAAATATTCACTTTAGACCCAAGTTGTTAATTGATGAATATAAAGCAAATATTAGATTTAATTTTTCAGAAAGAAATGAAAAAGATAATTGAATTTAATAATAAAAATTTTGAACAAAAACAAAATAATAGTGATCAGTTAATATTATGTGAGTTTAACAACAATAGTTCAAATCATCTGGTATTTTCTTATCTAATTAATGAATTAAAAAAACAATACAATTATAAATGTATTGCATATCAAAATGTAGAAAAACTGAGCCTAATTTATAAAATAAAGTTTTATCTTCTAAAATATTTAAATTATAAAAATTTTGCAATTTATAGGTCCTTTAATGTAGATGATTTTTTTTTAATTTCCAATAATAAAGATATTATTCATAAGTCAAATTTAAAGTATCAGGAAATTATAAATTTAATAAAAAGTAAAAATGATCTTCTAAATTTAAGCATAGATGATATTCATATAGGTGACTTAATTTATGACACTTATCTCAAAAGATTTGAAAAACCTACTGTTGATATAAATGACCAAAATTTTCTTAATCTATTAAAAATTTCGCTACAAAATTTTTATTTTTGGAAAAACTTTTTTACAGAAAATAAAGTTTGCTGTTTTGTTATTTCTGATACTACTTACATTTCATCCATTGTAATTAGGATAGCAGCTGAAAAAAATATAAAAATTTTTCAATGTAACTGGGATAATATTCATAAAATTGACTACTCCAATCTTTATGCTTATGCAAAATATAAGTTTTACAAAAAAGATTTTGAAAAACTTACTGATAATCAAAAAAAAATTGCATTAAAAAAAGCAGAAGTTAGTATTAAAAAAAATATTATGACTGATGATGATATTAATAGTAATGTCTTTTTTTCAAATTCATTAGGTATTTCCAAAACTACTTTTCATAAAAACTTTACAACCCAAAATGTACTTGAAAAAAACACAAAAAAAAAAATACTAATAGCTAATCACTGTTTTTTAGATGCTCCTCACGTATATGGATATGAAGGAAATATTTTTTGTGATCATTATGAATGGCTAAACTATTTATATAAGTTATCAAAAAAAACAAACTACGATTGGTATATAAAAAATCATCCAAGCTCTCTTCCGAAATCAAGTCATATTCTCAATCATTTTTTAAAAGATAAACCAGAATTTAAATTAATTGGTCCTAACGTATCTCATGCGCAATTAATTAACGAAGGTATTAATTGCATCCTAACTGTACATGGTACAATAGGTTGGGAATATGCATATAATAAAATACCTGTAATTAACGCTTCTGTAAATAATCCTCATTCTAGCTATAATTTTAATTTGCATGCAAAAAGCCTGGAAGAATACAAAGAAATGATTTTAAATTTTGAAAAGTATGAAATTAATTATGATAAAAAAAATATTTATGAATTCTATTTTATGAACAATCTATATAGTAAAAGCACTGTGATTTTTCAAAATTACATAAAGGTTTTAAAAGAAATTAAAGGATATAATAATCTAGGAACTCAAAAGTTTTATAATTATTGGATTGATAAACACACGTTTGAAAGAGATATTAAAATAAAAACACGTTTAAAAAAATTTTTGGATTCAGATGAATACTATATGAAAAATTTTAATTTACTCAGTGAAATTAATAACTAAACTTATTTTGAAAAATTAATGAAAGTAATAATATTAGTATGTCAATAAATTTTAAAACGATAAATAAAAAATTTAAAATAATTGACTATATCAATTTTATTACACATAGAGGTATTTAAGATGAAGGTTGCAATTGTAGGAGCAACAAGTTTCATAGGTCAAAACTTACTATTTTTATTAAAAAAGAAAAATATAAAATTAATTGCAACTTTTAAATCAAATAAAAAAATAAAAAAAATTAGAAATATTACTTGGAAAAAATTAGATTTTAGTAAAAAAAAAAATGATTATTATAAATACCTAAATAAGCCTGATGTAGTTATAAATTTAGCTTGGTCTGATATTCCAAATTACACAACTAATAAACATTTTAAAACTTTTAACTTTCAAAAAGAATTTAATTATAATCTTATTAAAAATGGTTTAAAAAATTTGATTATAATCGGATCATGTTATGAGTACGGAAAAATAAACGGAAAAATCTCAGAAAATTCAATCTGCAAGCCAAACACACCATATGGAAAAGCCAAGTTAAAACTGCTTGAAAGTCTAATTAGAGCAAAAAGTTTCTACGATTTTAAATTCACATGGCTTAGACCTTTCTTTGTGTACGGAGAAAATAAGAAAAGAAAAACACTTTATACTTTTGTGAGAGAATTAGACAAGGGAAAGAAAGTAAAATTAAAAGTATGTGGTAAGCTTGTTAGGGATTTTTTACCAGTTGAATTTTTATGTTCAGTTATTTTTAAAATATTAAAACTTAATAAAAATATTGGAATATTAAACGTTTGCTCAGGTAAAAAAATTACTTTAAAAAATTTTATATTAAATATATTAAAAAACAAAAAAAAAATGAAGTATATTGATATGAATGGTAAAAACCCCAATTTTTTTGAGTCAGATAGTTTTTGGGGTGATAAAAAAAAATTAAACAAGATTATAAGTTAAATTATATGGGCCCCCTTGTAAGCATTGGACTGCCAGTCAAAGATGGTTTATTAAATGGATCAAAAAATAATATCAATTTATCTAAGTCATTGAATGCTCTATTAAATCAAACTTACCAAAATTTAGAAATAATAATTTCAAACAATTGTTCAAAAGATGGCACCGAAAGTTATTTGGAAAAAATAATTAAAACAGATAAACGAATAAAATTTTTTAATCAAAAAAAAGAACTATCCTGGGCAGAAAATTTTAAATTTGTATTAGATAATTCTACAGGAAAATATTTTAGATGGAATGCTGCAGATGATTTAATTTCACAAGATTATATTGAGCATAATGTCAAATTTTTAGAAAATAATAAAGATTATATATCATCATCATCTAAATTTTATTATGAAGATAACCCAAACAAAGTTAATTCATTTAACCTAGATAATAACTTATATCTTAGAATAAAAGATTTTTTTTATAATAGACATATATCACACAACATACTTTACAGTCTTATTAGAAGAGAAATAATAAATGAAACTGTTGATTTATCAAAAGATTATTGGGCAGTTGATTGGATATTTGATTTAGATTTGTTATTAAAAGGTAAGTTTAAAACCTTAAATGAAGGATTTGTTATTTATGGTACTAAAGGATTATCAAAACAAAAAAAATTTATAAACAGAAAAAATTATCAAGAGAAAAAAATTTATAAAATACTTCCATTTTATGAATTAATGAAAAATCTATTTCTCAAAACTTTTTTACTTAAAGATTTGTCTTTTCTTCAAAAAGCTTCAATATACTTTTTAAGTTTTAAGATAAATTTTCATTTTTTCAAAATGAAAATAAAGAATAAAGCATAATATGAACAGCAAAAAAAAAATTTTTGGGATTGTCATTGCAACAAATGATTATTTAGGGATATTTAATCAAAATAAAGAGCTGTTCCTTCATTTATCAAAAGAATTTGAGATTATCTATGTGTTAAATATGATAAAATTTAAATTTAGAGAAAAAAATAATAAAATTAAAAATCAAAAACTTTTCCCAAAAAATTTTCATTTTTTAAAATTTTCTAACAGTGAGACTTTCGTTGATTTTTTTAGAGATAAACAAATGTTTGCGATTCAGTATCTTAGTAAAAATCCTGACTACTTTAAAATTTTTTACTTACTTAAAAAAGTAAATATAAAAAATATCATGATTTCTAATTTAGGTAATTTTGGTAATAAAATAAATCCTGAATTTCATTTAAGTAATGTTCTTGCATTTACACATTATTATCAAAAAGGTTTTTATTATATATTTAGAATTTTAACAATTTTAAATCTATTTCCAAAAGTCGATTTATTATTTGAAAGTAATATAGAAATAATTAAAGCACATAATAATGGTTTTAGCAGAAAATTTGAGAGATTATTTCCTTTTTTTAAAATTTCATATTTTAGAAAAATTGAAAAAACAAATAGTATTTTTTTTGATCAATTTGTAAATATTAAATCAACAAAAAAAAAAAATTATATTTTATATATAGAT
>MDTE01083581.1_pt1 | contig 10548 bp, 8 predicted proteins | sample 811231 | NCBI WGS metagenome assembly MDTE01 (sample SAMN05326651, study PRJNA326480) | marine metagenome | isolation source: seawater | place: Indian Ocean: Red Sea | collected 2010 | reverse complement strand
GTCGACCACAATGATCGGGTAGAAGTTCGCACGGAGGTTCCCGGGCTCGCCAAAGAGGACCTCTCCGAGGAGGTGAGCGGCGGACGCCTCAGGTTACCGGACAAAAGCGTCTGGACCGCAGCCGCAAAGAAAAAGAAGGGGACACCCTGATCAGCGAGCGCGCCTTTGGTCGATTCCAACGGGTATTCGGGCTGCCCACGCAAGTACGTGCGGAAGATGCGTCGGCCAGCTATAACGACGGCATTCTGGCTATCAGTCTGCCCAAGGCCGCGCCGGCGAGCCGCGCCGAGGTGGCTATCAGCTGATCCTCAATATTTACCGCCCAGCTTGGCGTGATCCCAGCTTACGTAGCGCTGTGGCGTGAACCTTAGAAGCACGCGCTTCTCGGCGGTCTTGGTCATGCCGCCCTTCATTGCCTGGCGCTCGTCCGCGCTGAGCGTGCGGCCCTTTGAGCCGATGTTGACGAGGGCTTCGCACACCTCGTCGATATCGTCGATGATCTCCGCGGTGGCATAGATGAGCACGCTCTTCAGCTCGGCATACTCCTCGCCACTTTCCACCAGCAACGAGGCCTTGGCGTCCCGCTGCCAGTTGAACACCTTCTGTGCCTTCTTGAACGTGGTGCAATAAAGGCAGCCGTCGGGATCCGCGTAGTACCACATAGGCATAGGGTGCGGGTACCCGTCTCGACCATTCGAGACGATGATCAGGGTTTTCTGTGCTTCCAGGAACTCCTGGATCTCTTCGGGGCTCAGCGCAATCAGCTCGCGGCGGGACGGCATGCGTATCCTTGCTATCGATTTGGGGCGACACAATCATTCTCCCCGGCCCATTGCCCGACTACAATAGCGCCCCTTTTTTTCATGCGGCCACCTGGACAAAGCGGATGACCGACGGCGAATCCATCAACGATCTGATCGAGCTGCTGGATCTGGAAGAGATCGAGCAGAACCACTACCGGGGCCGCAGCCCGAGCGAGGGCTGGCAGCGGGTTTACGGCGGGCAGGTGCTGGGCCAGGCACTGGTGGCTGCGTCGCGCACAGTGCCGGAGGACAGGCACGCACACTCGCTGCACGGCTACTTCCTGCGTGCAGGAGACACCACCACACCCATCCTCTACACCGTAGACCGCATTCGTGACGGGCGCAGCTTCACTACCCGCCGGGTAGTAGCCATTCAGCATGGACGCGCTATTTTCAACATGTCCATCTCTTTTCAGATCAAAGAAGACGGCCTGACCCACCAGATGCAGATGCCCCAAGCCCCTCCTCCGGAGGAACTGCCTGACGAGCAGGAACTGCGCAAACGGTGGATAAAGGAGCTACCGCCGGAGTACGCCAGCGCCTTTGACCGGGAGCGGCCCATCGAGGTGCGCCCCATCGATCCACAAGACCTGATCCACCCGGAAGAACGGCCACCTCATGCCATGAGCTGGATGAAAGCGCGCGAGCCGCTACCCGACAACCAGCGCCTGCACCAATGCGTGCTGGCGTATCTGTCCGACTGGTCTCTGTTGGATACCGCAACCCTACCCCACGCCGTCAGCTTCCTGCAGCAGCAGATGCAGATGGCGTCATTAGACCATGCCATGTGGTTTCATCGTCCGTTTCGCGCGGACGAGTGGTTGCTATACGTGCAGGACAGCCCCAGCGCCAGCGGTACGCGCGGTCTGAACCGCGGCATGATCTTCACCCGCGATGGCGAACTGGTGGCGTCCGCCGCGCAGGAAGGGTTGATGCGCCTACACGGCGAACAAGGATGACTCGAACGCCATTCAGCTAGCTCAGTGCCGGCCCTTCCAGCCTGACCCAATGCAAATATTGTGGGGTCCAGCTGCCAATCAGCTCATTGATTCAATATGACGGCGATGTCAATCAGTCCTCATACCGGTGACAGCCCCGTCGGCCATAGGCCGCCAAAGCCCAGATACACGAGCGCTAAGCGCCCTGGCTCTGCCACTGGAGAAGATGCATCCGCCTGATTTCCAGAAAGCCAGCCACCCATAGCTTGCTATACAAGCCCAACGCGCAACGCAATAATGGGCGGTTTTTGCGTAACGGAGATGGCGTGGCCGAACAGGCAGTTAACATCGACGAGCTCACCAAGAGCGTGGACACCCTCAAGGATGCTCTGGAGGCGCAGCGCTACATCTGCAGCGACCAGATCGCCACCGCAGTCTACCTTGCCTATCACCTCAACAAACCTGTCCTGATCGAAGGTCCACCCGGGGTCGGCAAGACCGAGCTGGCCAAAACCACTGCGGAGATGTTCGCACTGCCGCTCATTCGTCTGCAGTGCTACGAAGGTCTGGACGAGGCAAAAGCCATCTACGAATGGAAGTACGGCAAGCAACTGCTCTACACCCAGGTGCTCAAGGAGACGCTCGACGAGGTACTGCAGGGCGCCATGGGCTTTGCCGAATCTGTGCACCGCTTGCACGAGTTCGGCGACATCTTCTTTTCCGAGGAGTTCCTCGAACCCCGGCCGCTGCTGAAGGCGCTGCGCGAAGAAGACGGCTGCGTGCTGCTCATTGACGAGGTTGACAAGTCCGACCACGAATTCGAATCCTTACTGCTGGAGATGCTGTCTGATTTTCAGGTGTCCATCCCCGAGATCGGCACGGTGAAGGCAGTCCGCACGCCCCCCATGGTGTTTCTCACCAGCAACAACACCCGCGAGATCTCAGATGCACTCAAGCGCCGCTGTCTGCACCTGTACATCCCGTTTCCAGACGTGGACCTGGAGCAACGCATCATTCATGCCCGGGTACCCGAGATCCCACCGGAACTGCGCCGGCAGCTGGTCAGCTTCATCCAAGAGCTGCGGGAGCTGGACCTGAAGAAGGTGCCGGCCATCTCGGAGACCATCGACTGGGCGCGCACCCTGCTATTGCTGCACTCCGAAAGCCTGGACCCGCAGCTGGTGCGCGACACGCTGAACGTGATTCTCAAATTCCAGGAAGACATCGAGAACGTCGACGCGGAAATCACCACGCTAACCAGCAAAGTGCTGAAATAGCGATCCCGTGGAGCGCACGCTGGCCAACTTCATCCGGGCGCTGAGGAATTCAGAGGTTCGGGTTTCCACCGCTGAGACCCTGGACGCGTTCAATGCGGTGGAGCTGGTGGGCTATCGCGATCGCCGCGCGCTCAAGCAAGCGCTGGCCCTGGTGCTGCCGAAGACCGCAGACGAAAAAGAAGCCTTTGAGGTGTGCTTCGACCAGTTCTTCTCATTCAGCGATGTCTCAGCCGAGCGCGCCGCCAACGACGATGGGCTGGACGATGAGGGCGGCGAGCATGCCGGAGGTGAAGGCGAAGGCGGTGGTGGTGGCGACGCCGAAAACCAGGCCAACGCGCAGCGCACTCCCGGCCAGGGCAAGAAGAAAAAGAACAAGCAGAAATCACCCACGGCCGATTTGAGTAGCGACGACGACGAAGAGGATCTCGGCCAGGGCGAAATGACCGATCCCACCTCGGAGCTGGGACAATTGCTCATGGGCAATTCGAAGGTGGAGCTGTCCATGGCCATGGCCGCTGCCGGAGAAGCGGCAAACCTCCGAGATATCGAGGTGTTTACCCAGAAGGGCCTGTACACCCGCAAGATCATGGAGGAAATGGGTCTTGGGGGCTTAAATCGGGAAATCTCCGATCTGCGCAAGAGCACACCCATTCCCGAGCGGCGGTTGGGCCAGGAACTCAAGCGCCGCCGCGACTGGCTGCGCGAGCAGATACGCGACTACGTTGAAAAGCAGTTTCTGCTGCACGCCGATGCATCCGGCAAACGCCTGCGCGAGGAACTGCTGCGCAAAGTGAAACTATCCAACGTTGAGCACCGCAGCTTCCGGCTGATCCAGGAAATCGTGTTCCGCATGGCCAAGAAACTGGCTTCCATGCATTCACGCCGCAAAAAAGTGTTCAAGAAAGGTCAGATCAACATTCCCCGCACCCTGCGGCACAACATGGCCTACGACGGCGCCATATTCGACCTGCGCTGGAAGTCCGTGAAGGTGGACCGCCCCAAGGTGTTCGCCATCTGCGACGTTTCCGGATCGGTAGCCAATTACGCCCGCTTCATGCTGATGTTTCTGTACAGCTTGGAAGAGGTGATGCCCAAGGTGCGTTCGTTTGCCTTCTCCTCCGATCTTGCCGAGGTTACGGAACTGTTCGAACGCAACGACATCGAATCAGCCATCTCGAAAACGTTACGGGACTACAGCGGGGGTTCCACCGACTACGGGCAGGCGTTTCAGGATTTTCGGAAGCTGTGCCTGGACGACGTGGACCAGCGGACGACCATCATCATCCTGGGCGATGCCCGCAACAACTATGGCGATCCGCGCACCGACATCCTCAAGGAAATGTACGACCGCTGTAAACGCCTCATCTTCTTGAACCCCGAACCCAGAAACTCTTGGGGTGCAGGGGACTCGGAAATGCGCAAATATACCGCCTACACCCACCAGGTGGAGGAGTGCAACTCGCTCATGCACCTGGAGCGCATCGTCGGCAATCTGTTGAATACGGTGCGATAGCTCGCGCGGAGTACGCCTAAGCCCTAATCAATGAGTTCAGCACGCACACCGGATCAGACTTTCGATCGTTTCGCCGGACGGCAGCTGCTGATTTTGGCGCTGGCCGGCATTGCGGGCATCACCCTGCTCATGGTGCTGCTGGGCTGGGCATCGAGCCTCACAGGGGCATCCGCCGGAGCAAACGTCGCCGTTGACCCCGTCACCAAGACCATCACGCTGCACATGAGCACAGAGCCGCCCCAGCTCAACAGCTCTCTGGCCACGGATATGCTCAGCGGCATGGTGCTGGGTCACGTCATGGAGGGTCTCTTACGCTACGACCAGAACAGCGAGCTGGCGCCTGGGGTGGCCGAGCGCTGGCACATCGACGGCAACGGCGCCACCTTCTGGCTGCGCAAAGACGCGCTGTGGAGCGATGGCCAGCCGGTGACCGCGCACGACTTCGTATTTGCCTGGCGCCTGGCCCTGGATCCGGAAAACGCCTCTCAGTATGCGTTCATTCTGCACCCCATCAAGAACGCCGAGGCCATCACTCGGGGCGAGCTGCCGGTGGACGCCCTGGGCGTAGAAGCCTCAGGCGATCACACGCTACGCGTGGAGCTGGAGCGACCGATCGCCTATTTCGACAAACTGGTGGCGTTCCCTACCTACTATCCCATCCGCGAAGACTTCTACCAGCAGACCAACCCGCGCTACGGCGCAGAGTCGGACACGCTGCTGTACAACGGCGCATTCATGCTCACGCGATAGGTGCACGGCGCACACCTGCGCCTGGAGAAGAACCCACAATACTGGAATCACGAGCAGATCCAGATCAACGTGCTGGACTTCCCGTACATAACCACCGATCCCAACGCAGCACTGAACCTGTTCAAGGACAACAAAATCGCGCAGACGGGGCTCGCGGCCGAAAACCTGTACGAAGCAATGGAGCGCCGGTGGCAGATTCAGCGCTTTATGGACGGCTCCGTGTTCTTCGTAGAGTTCAATTTTCGCGACGATCGTGCAACGAAAAATCTGCACCTGCGCAAGGCCATCCAGCTGGCAACGGACCCGGCCGAGCTGGTGTATAAGGTCACCAAGCTGCCCGGCTATCTGCCGGGAGAGTCCATCTTCCCCGTCTGGCTGAAGGGCGTGAACGGTTTTTTCCGCCAGGAGTATCCCGCGCCCGCACCCACGATGGATCTGGACGCCGCGCGGGAACATCTCGCCCAGGCCAAACGGGAGCTGGGCGAAATCCCTGCCCTGGTGCTGCTCACCGGCGACAACCCGCTCTCCAGCCTGCAGTCCGAGTACTTCCAGCAGGTGCTGCGCAAGAACCTGGGCCTGGACGTCAGGATCGACAAGCAGATCTTCAAGCAGCGCCTGGCCAAGATGACCTCCGGCGACTTCGATATGGTCATGGCCGGCTGGGGTCCGGATTACGACGATCCGCTCACGTTCGGCGATCTGTTCGCAAGCTGGAACCCCAACAACCGCGGCATGTACGCCAATGCCGAGTTGGATGCGAACGTGGAAATTGCCAAGACATCTCTGGACCCGAAAACCCGCATGGACGCGTTCGGCGAGATTCAGCGCATCCTCATAGAGGATGCCGCCGTGCTTCCCAACTACGAGCGCGGCTCCACCTTCGTGGTAAACCCGGCCATGAAAGGGATGGTGCGACGAGCCGTGGGGCTGGATCCGGACTACACCTACGCCTACATCGACGAGCCCTGATCACGAGCCATGTGGAAATACACCTTCAAGCGGCTCATTCAGGGAGTGATCACGGTCTGGTTCATCGCAACCGCCACGTTTTTCGTGATGCACAACGTGCCCGGCGACCCACTGGCGGACGCCAAGGCCGTGTCTCCGGAGATCCGCGCCAACCTGGAGGCCAAGTACGGTCTCGACAAGCCAGTGCACGAGCAGTATCTGATCTACCTGGCCAACTTCTTGCGCGGAGACTTCGGGATCTCGTTCGCCCAGCAGAATCGCTACGTGAACGACATCATCTACGAACACTTCCCCGTATCCGCCACATTGGGGATTCTTGCCATTGTGTTCGCCGGGCTCGGCGGTGTGCTGTGGGGCGCGCTCACTGCGCTGTATCGAAACCGATTACCAGACGTGATCATCATGTTTCTGGTGATCCTGGGCATTTCCGTACCCAGCTTCGTGGTGGCCGCACTGGGGCAATTGGGAATCGTCAACGCCAACAATTTCTTCGGAACATCGCTGCTGCCCGCGGTGGGCTGGGGCACCATCGCTCATATGCTGGTGCCGTCCATGGTGCTGGGGCTGGGCACCATGGCTTACCTCACACGCCTGATGCGCTCATCCATGCTGGAGATCGTCAATTCCGACTTCGTTCGTACGGCCAAATCCAAGGGACTCCCGCCGTCACGAATCTTCACCAACCATCAGCTGCGCAATGCGATCCTGCCCGTGATCACCGTGCTGGGGCCGTCCATCGCCGCCATCACCACCGGCGGCTTCGTGGTTGAATCCGTGTTCGCCATCCCCGGTCTGGGGCGCTACTTCGTTCAGGCCGTGCAGCAATCCGACTACACGGTGATCATGGGAACCACCGTATTCTACGGCGCCTTTCTGGTGTTCATGGTGATCGTGGTAGACCTGCTGTACGCCTGGGTAGACCCCCGGGTGCGACTGGAGTAGCCGTGAGCGAAGCCACTCTCACACCCGAAGACTTCCGCCCGGCGCCGGCCACTCAAGCCGCCCAGACACTGTCGCGCCCCTCCCTATCGTATTGGCAGGACGCCTGGGTCCGTCTGAAGGCCAATCGCCGCGCGCTGATCTCCTTGTACATCGTGATGGGCCTGGCCGCCTTCACGCTTCTGGGGCCCCTGGTGTGGGACGTAGACCCCGCCGCCCAGGACGTGGATCAGATCAGCAAGCCACCCGGCGCGGACCGCAGCGCCACCGTCGTAGAGCCTTACAGCGCCTGGGACCCCAGCCTGCAGAACGGCGACGGCCATGGGCTGCGGCTGGCAGCACCCGCCACCAATCAGACCGTACGGCTGGTGTGGGACCCGGACCCTCACGCGGCAGGCTATCTCATCTACCGCAACATCTTCCCCATCGGGCCGGAGAATGCCTTCGGGCTGCCCCTGGGCGAGACGTTCTCCCCCAATCACACCTATTTCGAGGACCTGCTGGACCTCGCACCACGGCGTTACTACTACACCGTGGTGAGCCTGGATGCCTTCGGTGACCGCATCGGTCACGAAACTCTGGAAGCGGAAGTAAAGCGCGTGATTACCGCGGATGACGCCGTGGTGCGCGGCCTGGCAGACAGTCCCGATGCGCTGTCCGTGGGCGACAAGGTGACACTGGGCCTGCATCCACTGGGCACCGACAATCTCGGCCGCGACATGCTGGCGCGACTGATGCACGGGGCCCGGGTATCCTTGTTCATCGGTATCTGCGCCCCGGTAATCTTCATGCTGTTTGGCGTCATCTACGGCAGCGCGGCGGGATTCCTGGCCGGCAACGCCGATCAGCTGCTCATGCGCTTCGCAGATTTCGTGGTGGCGCTGCCGTTTCTGCTGTTCATGATCCTGTTCAAGATTCTGTTCGACGTAGGTGCCGGTGAGAGCGGCATTCTGCCCATGCTGCTCGCCATGGTGCTGCTGTCGTGGCCGCGAACCGCACGACTGGTGCGCGGGCAGATCCTGCAGATCCGGGAAGAAGGCTACATCGGCGCCTCGCGCCTGCTGGGTGCCAAGACCAACTACCTGATCCTGCGGCACATGATTCCCAACACCCTGGGCGTCATCCTGGTCACCCTCACCTTCGCCGTGCCCAGCGCCATCTTTACGGAGGCCTTTCTCTCCTTCATCGGCATGGGCGTGGTACCACCCACGCCCTCGTGGGGCAGCATGTGCAACGAAGGCATCAAGACTATGCTCACCACTCCCCACGAACTGATCTTTCCCGCGCTGTTCATCAGCATCACGGTGCTGGCATTCAACCTGCTGGGCGACGGGCTGCGCGACGCGCTGGATGCACGCATGAGGTCCATGGATTGAACGACCAGGCTGGCAAATTACTGGAAGTGGAGAACCTCCACGTCGAATTCGACACCTACGGCGGCGTGGTTCAGGCAGTGCGCGGCGTAAGCTTCGCGCTGGATGAGGGAGAAACCCTGGCAATCGTCGGCGAATCGGGCTGCGGGAAATCAGTGACGGTGCAGAGCATCATGGGGCTCATTCCCATGCCGCCAGGCCGGATCAGGTCGGGAACAGCGCGCTTGCGCGGCCGGGATATCATCGGCCAGAAGGAAATCGACGGGGAAGACATTCGCGGCGGGCAGATCGGCATGATCTTTCAGGACCCCATGACCTCTCTGAATCCCACTATGACCATCGGGTCTCAGATTGCCGAGACGCTGGAAGTACACCGAGGGCACACCAAGCAACAAGCACTCAAACGGGCCGTGGAGCTGCTCGATCTGTCACGCATTCCCGAAGCCGAAAAACGCGCCAGGCAGTATCCGTTCGAGTTCTCCGGTGGCATGCTGCAGCGCGCGATGATTGCCATGGCCATCGCCTGCGAGCCGGCCATTCTCATAGCCGATGAACCCACCACCGCGTTGGATGTCACCATCCAGGCTCAGATTCTCGATCTCATGACCGACCTCCAGCAGGAAACCGGTATGGCCATCGTGCTCATCACCCACGATCTTGGCGTGGTCGCACGGATGGCTGACGAGGTGGCTGTGATGTACGCGGGCCAGATCGTTGAGCACGGCGCTGTAGACGATATTTTCTACCGCTCCTCGCACCCTTACACGCTGGGTCTGCGCGCGGCCATGCCCAGCAACGACCCCGCACTGCAACATGAGCTGAAACCCATCGACGGCAGCCCGCCAGATCTGTTTCATCCGCCCCCGGGATGCGCATACGGGCCACGTTGTCCCTACACCATGGCTGTGTGCAAGGAGCGAGACCCGGGCCCCTACGTCATGGCGTCCAATCATTTCGCCCGATGCTGGCAGCATCACGAGGCCGCTCCCGGGTCGGTGACCGAGTTGCACTACCGGGAGGCGTCTTCGTGAGCGACACGCCCCCCCTACTCGAGACGGACCACCTCACCAAGCATTTCGACCTTGGCCGCCGGCAGGTGGTCCACGCCGTAGACGGCGTGAGCCTTGCCATTGCCGAGCAGGAAATCGTGGGGCTGGTGGGCGAGAGCGGATCGGGAAAATCCACGTACGGGAAGACCGTCGTCGGTCTGCACGACAAGACAGCGGGTTCCGTGCGATTTCGCGGCGAGTTGCTGCCTCAGGCTTACCGGCCGGCAGATTTTCAGGTTCACGCAAAGAAAATGCAGATGATCTTCCAGGACCCCTACTCCTCGCTAAACCCACGCATGACGGTGGGCGAGGTCATTGGCGAGGGTCTGCGGCTGCACTCGGATCTGAGCGCACAACAGGTTCGCGAGCAGGTGGCGGGGTGGCTCAAGCGGGTGGGGCTGGAACCCGATCACATGTCCCGCTATCCCCACGAATTCTCAGGCGGTCAGCGCCAGCGCATCGGCATCGCGCGAGCGTTGATCATGGAACCCGAGTTTGTGGTGTGCGACGAACCCATATCGGCGTTGGACGTATCGGTGCAGGCACAGGTGATCAACCTGCTGGGCGAACTGAAGGACTCCATGGGGCTCACCCTGCTGTTCATCGCCCACGACCTGTCCATGGTGCGCTACGTGAGCGACCGCATGGCCGTGATGTACCTGGGGGCGCTGGTGGAGATCGGCCCCGCCAACGAGGTGTTCTTCGAGCCGAAGCACCCCTATACGGAGATACTCGTCGGCTCCAACCCAGAGCCGGATCCGAAAAGCGAGCGAAACCGGGCTTCCACCACCATCGCCGGCGAAATCCCTTCGCCGGTGAACGTGCCCGAAGGGTGCCGCTTCGCCAATCGCTGCCCCAAGGCTATGGAACAATGCCGGCACCAGACGCCGGAGTTGATTCCCCTGGCTGACACAAACCGCGAGGTAGCCTGCCACCT
>MDTE01181883.1_pt1 | contig 10550 bp, 18 predicted proteins | sample 811231 | NCBI WGS metagenome assembly MDTE01 (sample SAMN05326651, study PRJNA326480) | marine metagenome | isolation source: seawater | place: Indian Ocean: Red Sea | collected 2010 | reverse complement strand
TGCTGAAAAATATTCTTTACTTCCTTTTGGATCTTCTAACATAGTTTTCTCACCAGGAGTCCAGTTTGCTGGACAAACTTCGTCTGGATTTGCAGCTACATATTGATACCCTTGGAGTATTCTTAATGTTTCATCAACATTTCTACCAACTGGTGCTTTATTTACTGTTGTATGCATAATCACACCTTCAGGGTTTATTAAAAACAGACCTCTATCAGCTTCACCATCATCATTTAAAACGTTATAGGCCTGACATATCTCTCTCTTAAGGTCGGAAACCAAAGGATAATTAATATCTCCAATGCCTCCTTCATTTCTTGGTGTTTGTATCCAAGCTAAATGACAATTTTTACTATCTACAGATACTCCAAGAATTTCTGTATTTAATCCAGAGAAATCATTATATCTATCACTGAAAGCGGTAATTTCAGTTGGGCAAACAAATGTGAAATCTAACGGGTAGAAAAATAAAACAACCCATTTACCTCTGTATTGTGAAAGTGTAATTTCTTTAAACTCTTGATCATAAACTGATGTAGCAGTGAAGTTTGGTGCTTCTTGTCCAACTCTTAAACTCATGGAAATTTTTGTCCTTAATTGAATAATGTTTAGTCTTTTATGACTTTGATTATATTATAATTTTATGGTTATTAAATTAGCAAGCATTACCACATACTTTATTTCATGAAATGGCATCATTCATTCACTAGAAAATTTTCAATCTTAAACCACTCCAAACTTTTAAAAAATCTAAAAAAAGAATTAATAAAATATCCGATAAATAGAACAGATAAAAAAAATAACTAACTAGTGATATATTTTCTTTATCTAGTAAGTAAATATTATATTATCAATTAACATAAAGATATATAATAATTTTTTATTTATAAATGGCTAAATACATTGAAAAATTAAAAAATAAATTAAAAATTAAGAAATTTGATTCAAATCAACCAGTACGAGCATGGATTTTTGTATTAATCCTAAATATAGTTGGTTTTGCAGGCTATATCTATCTAAAGCTTAACAATATAAGTATTAGCAATTAACTAACTATTTAATTTCCTTTTTTATTGATCTGCAAAAATTATTAAATCTTTCATTGATCGTCAAATCTGGTAATGTCCATATTATTTCTTTATTTTTAAAAAGATCTTCATTCCATTCCTTGAATTCTTCAGAAATTGATTTTTTATTGAGCTTTGAAAGTACTTTTTGTCTTTTTTTTAAATGTTTTTTGATCTCTCTAACGTTGTTATAAATATATTCTCTCATTATTTAAACAAATTTATTAAACAATCTACCATTAAGGAAGTAATTTTTTGTTAAAAGTGTTAAACGTTTTGAACAGCTTGAAACAAGCCAAAAGAATATCCTCCAATTAGAATCCAACCTAAAAAGCTTGATATTATTGTTGATCGCCTGTTATGCCTTCGTAAAGCTGTTTCAATCATTTCATTAGCCTCTTCTTTAGTTATGAAATTCTGATTAGTATCTTTTTTCATGTTTTTTATACACTTTAGTAGAATTAAATCTAAATTGAGCTTTAAGAAAGTAATTTACAAGAAAAAATTTTTTTAAAAAATAACTTTTCTAAGTTATTTATGTGTGTAAAAATATCAATAATTGAAATGAAAAACCCACTAATTATAATAAAAAACTAAACTTAAAATTTTTATTGTTATTATTAAAATATTTAATTTTAAATATTAACTTTTAAATGAATATTAAAGATCATAATGTTCTCAAGAAGGTTAATGAGCTTATTGCTGCTAATAGACTTAATAGGAGTGAAATTCTCCAAGTAGTAAAACTTCTGCCCGTCTCAAAAGATATCAATGATTTAAAAGATAATTTAAAATGGGAAAAACCTAAGGTAAATTATTAATTAAAAATTAAAATTTAAAGCTTTTATTCATTTAATTCATAATATAAACTTGGTTACTATTATGGATTTGGACTTAAATAATAAAAGAATGGATCAAGAAAAAGATACTTCTAGGTTCATAAACAAAAATGATTGCCCAGTAAGTAAAGCTAGCAAAGAAATAATGCTCAATAGGATATGTGAAAATGATACGAAAGTTTTTCCTTTTTTGAATAATTAAATTAATTTTAATCTAGTTATCTTAGGTTCTATTTGATTCATCATTGATTGCTCTTCATTGTTAAATTTTTTTATTACAACAGTTGTTGTTACAATGATTATAAAAATAATAAGTAAGTCTCCGACAGTTATACCTCTTTCCTTTAGGTTCATAGTTTTTTTTATATTTTTTTGATTATAGCTAAGTGTATTAGATTATTTATTTTATTAAGAAATTCAAATTTAATAAAAAAATAAAAAACTTGTAAAGCAAATCTAAAATTATTATAAAAAAAATAAATTAAGTTGCTGGATTAATCGTATAAAAATAAAAGGTAATAAATCAACTCATGATCAAGAAAGATAAATGTAAAGATAACTCAATCGTATTTTATTCTTCCGAAATGTTTATTTCCAGGGATTTTCTCATAGAAAACCAACTTAGATTAATTTATCAAAAACAATTAATATCAGATTTAGATTCAAAGCATAAAGATTGGTCTAAATCTATTGGTTATTAAAATGTTTAGAAACTTTCCTTAAGGATAGTTTTTAATTTGATCCTCTTTAATAAATTTTCTTTCTCTATAAGATAATTTATTTCATCATTAATAATTGGTTTAGCTTCATAAGCAAAGTACCAAAGTATAAATCCAACAGGGATTACTAAAATATACATTAAGCTAAAGTTGACTTAAATTTAATATAGTGCAACACTTAGAATAATCAAGTGTCACACGTATAATTTAATTACTATGCCTTCTAATAGAAAAAGAATTGGCTTTTTACCAAGTGAAGAAGTGCATAAAATCATCGAAAAATTAAGTCTCGAAAATAAGTGTAGTCAATCAAAAATAACGGGAATACTTGTTGAAGAAGCACTTAAATGTAGAGGAAATGCCAATCATAATAATAAAAATAACATAATTGATGATGTTTCAAAAAAAAACTCTAGAAATAACAACAATTTTACCTATACAAATAATAACTTTATTGATAATTTTGAGTTTTCCTTAATTGACGAAAATTACTTAAAAGATGAACTTAAAATGATCAATCAATTTATTGAATTTAAACTTTTTAAAGCCGCAATGAGGAAATCTAGTGATATTTTAAACGATTAGTGTCACACTATTCTGAATATATATATTTAACCATAAATTAATATAATCGAATTAATTCCTCGTGGAGTTATGAATCTTTGTCCGCAAATAAAAATAGCAAAAAAATTATTTTTTACAATGTCTCCAATATATTCAAAAATGTCTCGAGCGTGACTTGAACACGCGACCTGCGGGCTATGAATCCGCCGCTCTAACCAGCTGAGCTACCGAGACATTATTTTATTCTAAAACATTATTAGTCCTTATTCTCTTTTTTGAGAATTAATTTGTTTATGAACCTCATATATTGCTATTCCACAGGCAACAGATAAATTTAAACTTCTTACTCCTTTCTTATATTCATCTGGATTATCTAAATTAGGCATAAATATAGATACTAATAAACTCGAATTTTCGATAATATAATCGGGCAATCCTGTATCTTCTCTTCCAAATAATAAAATATCGTTAAGCATAGCTTTGTAATCATGTAGATAAATACCGTTTTTCTTACTGAAAGATATTATTCTTTTATCTTTTTTTGCCGAAGCAAATTTTTTATAATTTTGGTATTTATTAACATTTACTAAAGACCAATAATCTAATCCCGCTCTTTTTAAATATTTATCATCTAACTTATAACCTAATGGTTCGATTAAATTTAGAGTAACATCAAAGGCTGCACAAGTTCTGGCAATATTCCCAGTGTTCTGGGGAATTCTAGGTTCAAAAAGAGCAATTTCCAAAATTAAATAGGTATTTCTATACTTATGTCATCTATCTTGATCGCTCTACCATTAATTGCAAGCCAATTATCTCTTGAAATCTTCGTTATTTGTTTTTGCAGTTCTCCAATCCTTTCGATATAGGTATTACCTACTTTATATTCAGAAACTAATCCTAAGCCAACTTGTTCTCCTACTATAAATGTACTACTACTTCTTTCTTTCAGAAGATTCATAAGGCATTCTATGTTATTCCTCCAATCATTATCATCCTTTTCTATACTTTCCAAAACAAATCCACCAATAGAGTCAATTAATAAAGGACCTTGTTCAACACGTAAGACACTTATTAAATCAGAGGTTTCGATTGTTTCCCAATTTCTAGGTCTTCTTTTGCGATGTATCGATACTTTTTTTTGCCAATCTTTATCATTAATTCTTATCTCTGACAAAGCAATATAAGTTATATTCTGAATTTTTTTTGCCAAGTATTCTGCAAATTCACTTTTTCCACTTTTGGTGCCACCAGTAATTAGTACTACATTTGAAGAATTTAACAAAGGTATTTTTTTCTTTTCAGTACCCATTTAGGATCTTTACTTAGAAAAATACCACCATGTAGCTAATGGGATGATAGTTGCAACAACAAGAAGACCTATCACAATATATATGGCTGTTGAACTCTCTGTATCACTTGATCTCATTACGTTGAAATTGGGATCTACAACCGGATTATCAATAGAGGAGGGCTGGCTTTTTTCGTAATTATTAATTGTATTTTGTTGAGCAGCAAATAGTAAATTTCTATTGATGTCTAAGTTTTGAGCATAAGATGTAGATGGAATTAATATAAAAATAAACCCTATTAGAGATAATGATAATATGTATTTTTTAAAAATCTTTAGCATTTTTTTTGTTTTGATTAATTATATATTAAAAACTACATTTTCGAGTAACTTTGTATTTTTGACCATTACTATAATTAAAAATAAATTTTTGATTTAAACAAATCATATTAATATGGGATTTAATGGAAGATCATTGATAATAATAGGTTTTATACTATTTTTATTCCAATTAGTTAATTTCATCTCAGTTGAGACAATTACTCCCGAGTTAGAGAGAGCACAAGTTCTTTCCGCAATAGCCAGTGTAATAATTATATTAATTGGTTTTTTGTTTAAACAATTCAAATCTATAACAGGAGAAAAAATTGATTTAAAAGGAGAAAATAAATTTTCATACGATTCTAATTTGCCTGATGATGTCGTTGAAGAGTTAGCATGGGGTTCTGAAACAATATTGACCTCTACTGCCGCAGCAGCAATTTTAATTCACAATAATGGAAAAAATATTTTATCTAGAGGAATTCTTTCTTGTAATGAGTTTAATCCAGGGGATACATGTAAGAGATCAATAAAAGATTTAAAATTGATCTCCCTTGCTAATACAAAATTTTATCCTGGTAGAGAAGAATTCTACAGCTTTTGTCCTAATATTCCTTCTATTCTTATAGTTCCAATAAATAAAAAAGCTTTTATTTTAATTGGAGGATGGAGCTCAAGATGTTTTACAAAGTCTGATGAGAAATGGATTAATAATTGGGCAAAAAAAATAAATAACTATTTTACGAAAAATAACATTTAAAAATATATATTTGATTTTACTCTTTTTTTATTTGATCGAAATGTTACTGATTTTGTTTTTATATTGTAGAAGGCATTTTCAGCATTTATAACATTACTTCCTTCATTATTATTACTTTTTATTTTATATTTTACTGGATTAAAAAACTCAATAATATTATCGGTTCCTAAATTTGCTTTAGTTGAACTTAAAACAATATTATTATTTTCAAAATTAACATCTCCAATTAATAAATAATTTGATTTATCTATATTCCATATGAATTTATTTGCGTAAAGCTGGTCGTTATCTTGCTTGACTGTTTTTACTTTTACATTTCCTTCTAATTCTAGAATTTTATTTATATTAGATAATTTAGAACTATCTGAATTTATTATATATTTAATTTTTTTGTCCTGAATAATGTTAATTGTCGTTTCTTTAAGATTAAAAATATTTTTTTCTTTATCAAAAACAGAATTTGGGCTTTTAATAGATAATATTTTTTTTCCTTTATCAGAATATATATTCATATTTAGGTTTTTGATTTCTTGGCTAGAGATATTTTTGAGATTTACATTTGAATTACATCCTAAGATTAAAAATGAAACTACAAATATTGATTTAATTCCATTAATCATAATCTAGTTTATTAATTATAGGAAAAGGTTTAGGAAGCTCCGTATCGTGAATTAGAAGACCCCATTTTAATTGACTTAACCATGGAATATCTTTTTTGTATAAATTACCTAATTGTGAATCTATTTTCTCTGAAAGTTCAGGTAAGATAGGTAGCAATAATAATCCTATTATTCTTGTACTTTCTAGGACATTATAAATAATCTCTTCTACAATAGGTAAATTTGATTTGTCTTTTACTAAATTCCATGGTTGATTATCATTTAGGTAAAGATTAGTATTAATAGCTAGATCTAATACATCATTAGCCGCTAAATCTAACTTATATCTATTGAAGTTATTAATGTAATTAGTAATTTTAGTTTTTGTGAGAGATGATAACTTATTTTCTTTAGATGTATTTAAATTATTTGGTACTTTATTATTAAACCATTTTCTAGACATTGATGATGTTCTATTCAATAAGTTTCCAATTGTATTGGCTAAATCATTATTAGTAATGTCAACAAATCGTTGATTTTGAAAATCTCCATCATTACCAAGAGATATATCTTTAATTAAGTACCATCTAACTGGATCTCTACCATATTTAGTTAATAACAATTCAGGATCTAGAACATTTCCTAAGCTTTTCCCCATTTTTTGACCTTCTCTTGTTAAGAAGCCATGCCCATATACTTTTTTGGGAACTTCCATACCTGCAGATATAAGCATCGCTGGCCAATAAACAGCATGAAATCGAAGAATATCTTTTCCAATTAAATGGATATCAGCAGGCCATCCTCCGCAAATTGCATTATCCAGTGTTTGATTTGCATCGTCTTGATTAATAGCGCTTATGTAGCCTAGTAGGGCATCAAACCAAACATAAAATGTATGTTTATCATTATCTGGTACAGGTATTCCCCAGGAAACATTTGTTCTAGATATAGAAAAATCTTTCAAACCTTTAGAAACAAAATTAATAATTTCATTTCTTCTTTCTGTGGGTTCTATAAAAGCAGGTTTACTAATTATTTTTTCTATTTCATTTTGGTATTTAGATAGTCTAAAAAATAAATTTTCCTCATTTCTCCACTCTAAATTTTTTTGATGTATGGGACATTTATATGAAGATGAATTTTCAGGGTTATCTTTAAACTCTTCACACCCAACACAATACCAACCTTTTTGGACACCCATATATATATCCCCTGAGTCCTTTACTCTTCTATAAAACTCATTAACAATAGATGCATGATTTCTATCACTAGTTCGTATGAATTTATCAAATGAGATTTTCCACTCTTTCCAGTTCATTTTAAAAATAGTTGATATTTCATCACAATGAATTTTGGGTTCTACACCTTTCTTAATAGCAGTCCTTTGAATTTTTAAACCATGCTCATCAACACCAGTAATGAATTTAACGTCTTCACCTATAAGTCTTTTGTACCTCGCTATTGAGTCGCAAATTATAGTTGTATAAACGCTTCCTAAGTGAGGTTTATCATTTACGTAATAGAGTGGCGTAGTGATGATAAAACTCATAAAATTATTTTTATTAATACTAACAAATATTGTATTAATTAAAGAAAATAGTTGATCTTTTCAAGTTAACTCAATAAATAAACTCTAATAAATTATGAGATTCTTTATTGTATTTTACCTTATATACTTTATTACTATAAACATCAATTGAAACGTAAAACGTTATAAGAATTTCTATTAAGTATTCCGGGAAAAATACGAGAGCAATATTTTTTTTAAAATTAATCCATTTTACAAATATAATTTTGTAATTATTTTTATTTTCGTTATTAAAAAATTGAATTAAATATTTTAATTTATCATTTTTGTAGATATTATTAATTTCTATTTGTCTTCTTCTAGAATAATCAATATTTGCTATAAAAAAATCAAGATTAATAGTATCATAATTTCTTAATTTATTATAAACCTGTCGTTGAATAATTAAATCTAAATATCGACGTAATGGAGAAGTACATTGAACATAGTTTGGGATTCCTAAACAATGATGTCTATCTGGTTTGGTTGAAATATAACTTTTACCTAAATACTGCTTTAATAATATGAATCTAATTTCACTATCCTTATATTTATTAAGTAATTCTTGAGGTTCACAATTAATTTTTTGACTTCTATATGCTGCAGGTAAATTATTCTCTATTAGATATAAGCTAGTAACATATCCCATTAATATCATCGCTTCAGAGATCATAACTTGGGATATAGTTTTTTCTAAATTTATTAAGATAAGTTTGTCTTTTAATAATTTAAATTTACTTGAAGAATTTTCAAAATTAATTGCACCTTGTCTTTTTCTATAATTAAGACTATTGATTAATAAATTTTTTATTTCAATTAATTCGTATTCTTCATTAGGCTCTAATTCAATTATTTCATTTGCTTCTTCATAAGTTAATTGATATTTAGGCTTAATATTTGCCTCTACTATTTCATATTTACTTATTGAACCATCATTGTTAAAGTTTATTGAAGCGCTTATTGTATTAGATATTTTATTTTGCTGTAGGTTTGCTTTATCAATAATTTTTTTAGGCAGCATTGGAATATATTTTTCTGTTAGATATAAGCTACTGTTATTTTTTCTAGCTTCTAAATCAATTTCGGAATCTAAAACAAACAAACTACATGGGTTACTAATGTGTACCCATAATTTTTTTATATAATCATTTGAAATTTCAAGAGAAATAGCGTCATCAATCTCGTGTGGATCTTCTGAGTCGATAATATATGTTTTTAAATTAGTTAAATCTTTCAAAAAACAGAAATATTTATTTTTTTATTATCTTTATTTACCTATAGCTAACCTTCGGGATTAACAAATGGTAATAAAGCAACAATTCTGGCTCTTTTTACCGCTAATGTTAAATCTCTTTGTTGTTTAGAGGTTAAACCAGTCATTCTTCTTGGTAATATTTTGCCTCTTTCAGTTATAAATTTTTTTAAGAGTTCTACATCCTTGTAATCGATAGGATCTCCAGGTTTAATAGGAGATAATTGCTTTTTAAAAATTGAATTAGGCATGATTTTGATTGATTACTTTATTTCTTTGTGAATTGTCATTTTGTTTAAATGAGGATTAAACTTTTTGAGTTCTAATCTTTCAGTTGTATTTCTACGATTCTTTTCAGTCGTATATCTTGATACACCATTAGATCTCTTGGGATCTGTACTTGTCCGAGCTTCAGTACATTCTAAAGTAACTACAACTCTTGTACCTTTTTTGGCCATTTTAATTAATACGTTGATGTATAATTTTCTATTGTACAACTTCAACAAACTATTAGGAAGATATTTACTTTTCTTTTAGTATCATTAGTTAAAAAAATAATAAATGAAGGTTTCTCAAAATTGGTTAAAAACATTAGTAGATATAAATTCTACTCCATATGATCTATCTGAAAAATTATCCATAGGAGGATTTGAGGTTGATGATTTAGAGGATTGTTCGAAGAATATTGATGGTGTAGTTCTTGGAAAGGTCTTATCAGTTATAAAACATGAAGGTTCTGACAAACTATCCATATGTAAAGTTGATATAGGTCATGAGAAAAAGTTACAAATAATTTGCGGGGCTAAAAATATTAGAACCAATGTTTACGTATATGTAGCTACTGTTGGAGCTCATCTTAATGCTGTTAATTTATCTATTAAAAAAAATGAAATAAGAGGTGTTATAAGTGAGGGAATGATATGTTCATTGCAGGAGTTAGGTTTAGAAGAGACTAGTGAAGGAATTGAAGTGGTGGACGATAATGTCGCTCTCAAACATGAATTAGGTACACCAGCAGCAGTTATATTAGGTTTAAATGATTTTATTTATGACTTAGCAATAACAGCTAATCGACCTGATGGCATGTCAGTAATTGGAATAGCTCGTGAAATCTCTGCACTATTAGAAACTAACTTACATTTTCCAGAAATAAATCACAAATACAAAGTTCAGTTAAACAATAATATTAAGCTTTGTTCTGACGCAATCACATCAGAATGTTTATACACAATAACATCGATTGATGGTGTTAGTGGAGCAAAATTATCTCCAACTTGGATAAAAGATCGGTTGGAAAAATCTGGTATAAAATCAATTAATCTTATTGTTGATTTAACAAATTATATACTTCTAGAACAAGGTCAACCACTTCATGCTTTTGATAAAGATAAACTTTCTAATCTAGTTGGAAGAGAGGTTATACCAGACGATTTTTCTGTAAGAAAAGCCAAAAAAAATGAACACTTACTCTGCCTAGATGGAAATGATTATGACTTAAATGAAAATATTACAATAATAGCTTGTTGTGACATAGTTGTTGCAATAGCAGGAGTTATAGGAGGTTTAGAGAC
>MDTE01167507.1_pt1 | contig 10550 bp, 6 predicted proteins | sample 811231 | NCBI WGS metagenome assembly MDTE01 (sample SAMN05326651, study PRJNA326480) | marine metagenome | isolation source: seawater | place: Indian Ocean: Red Sea | collected 2010 | reverse complement strand
TTCTCCAACAATTCTTGGATCTAGGATTCTTGATGTTGAGTCAAGTGGATCTACTGCTGGGTAGATCCCGAGCTCTGCAATTTGTCTGGAAAGAACAGTTGTGGCATCCAAGTGGGAAAATGAAGTTGCTGGTGCAGGGTCTGTTAAATCGTCAGCTGGAACATATATTGCTTGCACTGAAGTAATTGAACCTTTTCCTGTGGTAGTAATTCTCTCCTGTAAATTACCCATATCAGTAGCCAAGGTTGGTTGATATCCCACAGCAGACGGTATCCTTCCTAACAATGCCGAAACTTCTGATCCTGCCTGAGTAAATCTAAAAATATTATCTACAAAAAATAAAACATCTTGTCCTTCTTTATCTCTAAAATATTCGGCAACTGTTAATCCCGTTAATCCTACTCTGGCTCTTGCACCTGGAGGTTCGTTCATTTGTCCATATACAAGTGCTGCTTTTGATCCTTTTCCATCTGGCTTAATAACTCCTGACTCGATCATCTCGTGATATAAATCGTTACCTTCTCGTGTTCTTTCCCCGACTCCAGCAAATACTGAAAATCCACCATGAGCTTTGGCTATGTTGTTAATTAATTCCATAATGATAACTGTTTTTCCAACTCCTGCTCCGCCAAATAAACCTATTTTTCCACCCTTTGAGTACGGAGCCAAAAGATCAATGACTTTTATTCCTGTTTCTAAAATTTCTGTCTCAGTTGACTGGTCTGTAAACTTTGGAGCTTCTCTATGTATAGGCCATCTTTCTTTTGTTTTTACCTCACCTTTTTCATCAATTGGCTGACCTATAACATTTATTATTCTCCCCAAAGTTTCTGGGCCAACAGGAACACTAATTGGAGCACCAGTATCTTTAACTGTGTCCCCTCTTTTTAAACCTTCAGTGCTATCCATGGCTATAGTTCTTACGCTATTTTCTCCTAAATGCTGAGCAACTTCCAATATTAGTTTGTTTCCTCCGTTATCAACTTCTAAAGCCGTTAATATTTCAGGCAGATCACCTTCGAACTGCACATCTATCACAGCTCCAATTACCTGAATAACTTTTCCATTTTTGGTCATTTATAAACTTTCAGCCCCTGATATTATTTCAATTAGTTCTTTTGTAATAGCAGCTTGTCTGCTTCTATTATAGTTGATAGTTAATTTTTCTACCAAATCTCCCGCATTTCTTGTTGCATTATCCATTGCTGTCATCCTTGAGCCTTGTTCACTAGCTGAATTTTCTAAAAAACCTTTATATATTTGTGTAGAAATATTTTTAGGGAGAAGGTCCTCCAAAATCTCATCTTCTTCTGGTTCAAATTCATATGAAAAACTATTTTCTTCTTTTGATTTATCGTCTGTTTTTGCAGGAATAACTTGTTCAGCTTGAGGTATCTGGGTCATTACATTTTTAAATTTATTGAAAAAAATAACGCATATATCAAATTGTTTATCTTTAAATAATTTTACAACCTCATTTCCAATGGACTCTGCATCCTCAAAAAGTATATTTTTCTTATTTTTAAAGTTTATTTTTTTTATAATATATTTACCATAATCTCTCTTAAGTTGATCTAAACCTTTAGAACCAACGGTAATTATTTTCAGATTTTTATTTTCCTTTAAAATTTTGTTAAAATATTTCTTGGCTTGTTTAACTATATTTGTGTTAAAACCCCCACATAAGCCTCTATCTGCTGTCATTACTACACACAAATGAATTTTATCTTCGCCGGTTCCTATGAGAAGTTTTGGTGCATTTTCAGGATCATTGATTGCACTGCTCAGATTTTTTATTATTATACTCATTTTGTTACTGTAAGGTCTGCCCTTTTCAGCCATTTCCTGTGCTTTACGCAGTTTTGCAGCAGCTACCATCTTCATAGCTTTCGTAATCTTTTGGGTAGATTTTACACTAGCAATTCTTTTTCTTAAATCATCGAGGCTTGGCATTATTTTTTATCAAAATTTATTTTTTTATAGTTCGTTATTGTTTCTGACAAAGCTTTGTTGTTTTCTTCATCTATTTTTCCACTTTTCTGGATTGATTCTAATATTTCAGGTCTCTCGTTTTTCACTAGTTCTAGCAATCCTTTTTCAAAAGAACGTATTTGACTTGTATCAAGGCTATCAAGAAACCCGTTAACTCCAGCGTAAATAGAAATTACTTGTTCTGCTACTGTCATTGGGGTGTATTGATCCTGTTTTAATAGCTCTGTGAGTTTAGAACCTCTGTTTAAAAGTTTTTGTGTTGAAGCATCTAAATCAGAACCAAACTGCGCAAATGCTGCCATCTCACGATATTGGGCTAGTTCAAGCTTAATCGAACCAGCTACTTTTTTCATGGCTTTGGTTTGAGCAGCAGAACCAACTCGTGAAACAGAAAGTCCAACATTTACAGCTGGCCTTATACCCTGGTTGAATAATTCTGTTCCTAAAAAGATTTGGCCATCGGTAATTGAAATCACATTTGTTGGTATATAAGCAGAAACATCTCCCGCTTGGGTTTCAATAATTGGAAGAGCTGTTAGTGATCCACCTCCATTATCTTCATTGAGTTTCGCTGCACGTTCAAGAAGTCTACTATGTAGATAGAAAACGTCTCCTGGGTAGGCTTCTCTACCAGGTGGTCTTCTTAATAATAGAGACATTTGTCTATAAGCAACCGCCTGTTTTGACAAATCATCATAAATAATTAATGCATGCATGCCATTGTCCCTAAAAAATTCGCCAAATGTACAGCCTGTATAGGGCGCTAAGAATTGCAAAGGTGCGGGGTCAGAGGCAGTAGCTGAAACAATAATGGTATATTCCATTGCACCTGCGTCTTGCAAAGTTTTTAATATTTGTGCAACAGTTGATCTTTTTTGACCAATAGCAACATATATACAGTAAAGTTTCTTTTTTTCGTCATCAGACTCATTTATTTTTTTCTGATTAATGATAGTGTCAATAGCTACAGCAGTTTTTCCAGTTTGCCTGTCACCAATAATTAATTCTCTTTGACCTCTGCCAACTGGAATTAAACTGTCAATTGCCTTTAATCCTGTTTGCATTGGTTCGTTAACTGATTTTCTAGGAATTATTCCGGGTGCCTTTACTTCAACTCTTTGTCTTTTAATACCTTTTTTTAATGGTTCTTTACCATCAATTGGGTTTCCCAACGCATCAACTACTCTGCCCAATAGTTCTTTTCCAACTGGTACATCAACTATAGCGCCGGTTCTTTTGACTGTATCGCCCTCCTTAATTCCCTTATCATCACCAAAAATTACTATACCAACGTTGTCACTCTCTAGGTTTAAAGCCATCCCCTTTGAACCGTCCTTAAATTCAACCATTTCACCGGCCTGAACATTATCAAGACCGTATACTCTAGCAATACCATCACCAACTGAAAGAACTTTTCCGATTTCAGAAACCTCAGTCTTATCTCCTAAATTTTTAATCTGCTCTTTTAATATTTTTGTTATTTCAGATGGATTAATGTCCATGTTAAGCCTCTTTCATTAATTTTTTATAGTTTTGTAGTTTGTTTTTTATTGAGGTATCAATCATCAAGCTTCCTATTTGAATAACAATTCCTCCAATTAAACTTTCATCAACTTTTGGTTTTAATTTAATCGATCCTTTAATATTTTCTGAAATTTCCTTCTCAATCTCTACTATAGTTTTTTCATCAATTTTTTTAGATGAAATAAGGCTACCGGATATTTCGCCTCGTCTAAAAGAAATTATCTTTAAAAATTCTTCAATTATTGTATCAAGAAAAAATATCCTCTTTTTAACTATTAATAAAAGAAAAAAATTTTTTACTATTTTGCTAAAATTCATTTGATTTAATATATTTTCAAAAACTATTTTCTGCTTTTCACTTGAAATGGTTGGATTTTTTATGAAATATTTTAAATCATTATTTGAATTAAAAACTTTTATAAAACTATTTACATCTGAGATTGTTTCTTCGATTTGCTTATTTTCTATCGATAATTCATAAAGAGCTAAGGCATATCTTTGTGAAATTTCTGATGAAAAACTTTTATTTTTACTCAACTTTAATCCTTTGTATTGAATTTTTTATGATTTACGAGATTTCGTATCACATGAAAATGCTCTCTTCAAGTGTGATTGGAACGCGGATTAACTAAAATTTATGGGATCAACATCAACCATAAGTTTTATTTTTTTGGAAAAATTTATTTTATCAAGTAGTTTACTAAGTGGTTTTTGAGCCAGCTGATTACTTTTAGACCTAAGCAACAATCTAATTCTATACTTGTTCTTAATCTTATAAATTGGTGCACCAACAGGTCCCATTATGTCAACATTTGCCAGTTGAGATAAATTTTTTTTTATTTTTAAAGCTTCTGAGTAACCAAGTTTCTCGTCTTTTGTTGAAATAATTAGAGCAATAAGTCTTGTAAATGGTGGTAGATTTTTTTCCTTTCTTATTTTTATTTCATCTTCGAGAAATTTTTCTTGGTTGTTTTCAAGTATGTTTTTTAAAGTTCTTCCTGCTGGATCAAATGTTTGGTAAATTATTAAAGAATCCTTGCTGAACCTACCTGCTCTACCACTTAGCTGATTATAAAGTTGAATATTTTTTTCTGTTGATCTTAAATCAAAACCTCTTCCTGAAAAATCTGCGTCAACAACAACTATACAATTTAAGTTTGGAAAATTAAAACCTTTTGAAATTAATTGAGTGCCTACTATGATATCAACTTTATTTTTTTCTATATCATCCAACAAATTTTCTGATTCTTTTTTTTGGGACAAAAAATCACTAGAAAGAATTTTTATTTTTTTTTCAGGAAATGTTTGGATTAATTCTGAGTAAATCTTTTCAACACCTGGTCCGTACATCTGAAATTCACAATTTTTTTTTTCTTTTTTACAGTTTCGTATAACAGTGCTCTTGTAACTACAGTGATGACATATGGCTTTATTTAGATGTTTGTGAAATGTCAAAAAAATAGAGCAGTTTGGACATTCGAATTTGAAACCACAATTTTTACAAATCATAAAAGGTGCGTATCCTCTTCTATTGAGAAAAAAAAGCACCTGTTCATTTTTTTCTAAATATTTTTTTACTAATTCCAAAGTTCTTGAATCAATCCAAATATTTTTACTTTTTTTATTAAGATTTATTTTTATTATTTCAGCATCAGGAAGGGAAAAATTTTTGTATCTATTATTTAATTTCGTAAAATTATATTTTTTATTTTTAACGTTTTTGTATGTTTCTAGCGAAGGAATAGAAGTCGATAATAAAATAGGAATATTTTCTATTGAAGCTCGTGATATTGCCATATCCCTAGCGTTATATCTTATTCCTTCATCTTGCTTATATGAAGAATCATGTTCTTCATCTACAACTATTAGACCCAGATTTTTAAAAGGGAGAAATAGTGATGATCTGGCTCCTAATACTAACTTTATTTTTCCATTAATAATATTTTGCCACATTACCCTTCTATTTTTTTTTGTTATTTTTGAATGCCATATACTTGGTTCAAAACCAAAATATTCTTCCAATCTCTTATTAAACTGTTTTGTTAAAAAAATTTCAGGTAGCATAATCAGTGTTTGCTTATTATTTCTAATATTTTGTTTAATTTGCTCTAAGTAAACTATTGTTTTTCCTGAGCCAGTAATACCTTGGAGCAAAGTGACATTGAATTTATCTCCAAATTCTTTTATTTTATTAAGACATTTTTGCTGTTCTTTGCTTAAATTAAATTTAATCCTGCTTTTTACTTTTTTTGGATAATATTCTTGTATTTTTTTTTCAAGAAATGATGTGTCGCCTAAAAACATTTTTAAGACCATTCCCTTAGGAACTAAGTTATAAAGTGCAAACCAATTTATAAATTTAATTAAATTCTTATTAAAAGAAATATCCTTTTTTTCTAAAACTGTTTTTAATTTAAAATTTCTGCTAGTTTCTTCTAATCTGTCCCAAATTACTCCTATTTCCTTATCGTTTCCAAACGGGACATCAACTATTGAACCAGGCTTAAGTTTTTCTAATTTCCCAGATAAATAAGTATGTGGGTGATCAAAGATCCTAGGAATAAGAACAGGTACTTTCATTTAATACTTCTTTATAAAAATTTTAAAAATGAATTGGCCTTTTATCTACTGCTAAAGCTGCCTCTTTAATCGCCTCGGTATGTGTAGGGTGCGCGTGACATGTTCTTGCAATATCTTCTGCATTAGCTCCAAACTCCATAGCCAATGCCATTTCTGCAATCATATCACCACAATGAGGTCCAATAATGTGTACTCCTAAAATTTTATTAGTATTTTTTTCAGCTAAAATTTTTACAAAACCATCTGACTCATTATTAACTTTTGCTCGTGAATTTGCTAAAAATGGGAACTTTCCAATCTTATACGAAATTTTGTTTTCTTTTAATTGCTCTTCAGTTTTTCCAACTGAAGCTACCTCGGGAGATGTGTAAATTACACCTGGAATCACATCGTAGTTTACGTGTCCTGCTTGTCCAGCAAGTATTTCTGCAACTGCTATACCTTCCTCTTCAGCTTTATGGGCGAGCATTGGGCCTTTAATTACATCACCTATGGCATAAATGTTAGGTACAGATGTTTGAAACTTTTTGTTCACTTCAACTGTACCTTTTGAATCCTTTTTAATACCAATTTTTGTAAGATTTAAACCTTCGGTGTAAGGCTTTCTTCCAACTGCAACCAAAACTTTATCGCAATCTAATCTTTCTTTTGCTTTAGATTTGTTATTAGTAAAATCTACTACCACCTTGTTATTGAGATTTTTAACTGCGGTAACTTTGTGATTTAATTTAAATTTAATTCCTTGTTTGGTTAAAATTTTTTGGAACTCATTAGAAATCTCTCTATCCATTCCAGGAGTTATAAAATCCAAGTATTCAATGACTGTAACTTTAGATCCCAGTCTTGACCAAACAGATCCCATTTCAAGACCGATATAGCCGCCCCCAATTACTACTAAATTTTCTGGTACTTTTGAAAACGACAAAGCTCCTGTTGAAGATACAATATTTTTTTCATCTATATCTATTCCTGGTAAAGATGAATTGGTTGATCCAGTAGAGATAACAATATTTTTTGAGTTATAAGAGCTTTTTTTTCCGTCTTGATAAACAACAACATTATTTTTTGAAAAAAAAACTGCTTTACCTTTGATATAAGTAACTTTGTTTTTTTTGAACAAAAATTCTACTCCTTTAGTTAATACTTGTACAGATTTACTCTTTGTTTTCATGAGTTTTTCTATATTCAATTTTACATCACCAATTTCGATACCTAAATTATTGAAGTTTGTTTTTGCTTTATGATAAAGTTCAGAAGAGTTAAGTAAACTTTTTGACGGAATACATCCTACATTCAAACAAGTTCCTCCTAGAGTACCTCTTGACTCTACACATGCAGTTTTTAATCCTAGTTGGGCAGCTCTGATGGCACAGACATAGCCACCGGGGCCTCCACCAATTACTAAGAGATCAAAATTTTGTTCCATGTCTAAATGTTTAAAAAAAGTCTTTTAGGGTCTTCTAAAAAATCTTTTACGTTTTTTAGGAACGATACTGCTTCTTTGCCATCAATAATACGATGATCGTAGGAGAGTGCTAAGTACATCATTGGTCTTACTGTAATATTTCCATCTTTAACTACAGCCCTTTCAATAATATTGTGCATGCCTAAAACTCCTGATTGAGGAGGATTAAGTATTGGTGTTGACAACATTGACCCATAAATACCACCATTAGTTATTGTGAAAGTTCCTCCTTGAAGGTCTTCTATAGTTATTTTTCCATTACGTGCTTTTTCGCCTAAATGAGAAATATTTTTTTCAATATCCGCAAATGACATTTGATCAGAATTTCTTAGAACTGGGACTACTAAGCCTCTATCTGTACCTACTGCGAAACTAATATTATAATAATTCTTATAGACTATTTCTTCATTTTGTATTTCTGCATTGACAGCAGGATAATTTTTTAAAGCTGCTATACAAGATTTAACAAAAAAAGACATGAAGCCAAGTTTTACATTATATTTTTTTTGGAACTCAGTTTGATGATTTTTTCTCATTTGCATAACTTCAAACATATCAACTTCATTGAATGTTGTTAACATGGCCGCATTATTCTGAGCTTGTTTTAATCTTTTTGCTATAGTTAATCTTAACCTTGTCATCTTAACTCTCTCTTCTTCACCATATGTTTCTCTTCTTTTGTTTGGTGAAGGTTTTGAGCCCATTAGATTAATCAAGTCCTCTTTTAAAACTGTGCCTCTTATTCCTGATCCTGTTACATCTTCAAGATTAATTTTTTGCTCTTGTGCAAGTTTACGAGCAGAAGGTGAGGCATGTTTTTCTATTTTTGGTTTTTCCAAATTAATTTCTTTATGTTCTTCATCTAAAATTAAAGGGCTCTCGTCTTCTTGAACATCTTGCAATACTAATGGTTCTTTACCATTTGTAGTTTCTGCTTTATTTTTTTTCTTTAAAGGTTTTTCAAACAAAACTACTTCTTCTTTATCCTCTTTTTTTGGAGGAGGAGTATATTTTTTTATTTTTTCTTCATTACCATCAACATCGTTAGATTGTTTTGCTGATAAACCTACACTTCCAAGAAGAGCTCCGACTTCTACTGTTTGACCCTCTGTGACATTAATTTTTTCTAAAACACCGCTTTGTGGAGAAGGAACCTCTACATTAACTTTATCTGTTTCAAGTTCTACAAGCGGTTCATCTGAGTCTACATTTTCTCCAACTGATTTTAGCCACTTGGATACTGTTGCTTCGGTAACTGACTCTCCTAAAGTTGGTACTATAATTTTTTCAGACATTTATTTTTTTCTCTTAAATACCTTTTCTAATATTTCTTTTTGTTCTGCAAGGTGTTTGTTTAGATTGCCTGTGGCTGGTGATGCCGCAGCGTTTCTTCCAATATACTTAACTTTTTCGCCTTTTACTTGAATGATTTCCAAAGTTCTATCGATATAATGTCTTGCGGTATTCCACCCTCCCATATTCATTGGTTCTTCTTGGCACCAAAAATATTCAGCATTTTTGTATTTTTTTAATACTTTTCCTAAATGTTTAACTGGAAACGGGTATAGCTGCTCTATTCTTACCAAGACTGTTGTGTTATTTTTTTCATTTTCTCGTGCCTCTATCAAGTCAAAATATATTTTTCCAGAGCATATAATAACTTTTTCAATTTTATTATCTTTTTTTAATTCAACCAGTTTGCTATCATTTTGGTATGCATGATCCTCTAATATTCTGTGGAAAGAATTTTTTTTTGTAAAATCTTCAATTTTGGAAACACATTTTTTATTTCTTAAAAGTGACTTTGGCGTCAAAATAACCAAAGGTTTTCTGAAATTTCTATGCATTTGTCTTCTAAGAACATGAAAATAATTAGCTGGAGTTGTACAATTAACAACTTGCAAATTATCTTGGGCACATAGTTGTAAAAATCGTTCAAGTCTGGCTGATGAGTGTTCTGGGCCTTGTCCTTCATATCCGTGTGGAAGTAACATTACTAGGCCACTTGCTCGTGACCATTTCGACTCTCCTGAAGAAATAAATTGGTCAATAACAACTTGGGCGCCATTTGAAAAATCTCCAAATTGAGCTTCCCATAAAACCAATGTTTCTGGCTCTGAGAGAGAATAACCAAACTCAAAACCTAAAACTCCTAATTCAGATAAAAGGCTATCTATTATTTCAAATTTTTTCTGATTTTTTGATATATTGTTTAAAGGAATATACCTGTCATGATTATCTTGGTTTCTTAGAACTGAATGCCTTTGACTAAAAGTACCTCTTCCAGAGTCTTGGCCTGATAACCTGACTGAAAACCCTTCTTTTAACAGAGTCCCAAATGCAAGTGCTTCGGCTGTTGACCAGTCTATAGGATAATTTTCCTCAAACATTTTATTCCTCACAGAAAATAGTTTAAGTAAAGTTTTGTGAATATTAAAATTTTTCGGTACTTCAGTAATTTTTTTACCAATTAACATTAATTCAGCTTTGTCTACTCCAGTAATGCCTCTTCTATCTTGACCAATCTCTGGCTTGAATCTGGACCAGACACCGTCAAACCATTTCATTTTAACTTTGTAATCTTTAGCTCCAGTAAATTCTTGATTTAAAAAGTTTTTAAATTCCTTTTTTTTATTTTCAACATCATTTGAAGAAATTAATCCCTCGCTGACTAGTTTTTTTGAATATATTTCTAATGTAGTTGGGTGACTTCTAATTTTTTTATACATTAAAGGTTGAGTGAAAGAAGGTTCGTCACCTTCATTATGACCAAATCTACGATAGCAAACTATGTCTATCACCACATCTCTGTTAAATTGTTGTCTAAACTCAGTAGCAATTTTGGCACAATGCACTACAGCCTCAGGATCATCCCCATTAACATGCAAAATTGGAGCTTGGACCATTTTAGCTAAATCAGATGGATAAGGTGAAGATCTCGCAAATCTTGGTGCGGTAGTAAAACCTATTTGGTTATTAACTATAACAT